>Ga0209098_1001275_pt1 | contig 24579 bp, 25 predicted proteins | sample AD_JPNHW1_MetaG_FD_184429 | JGI IMG/M metagenome (GOLD analysis project Ga0209098, IMG submission 184429) | Active sludge microbial communities of municipal wastewater-treating anaerobic digesters from Japan - AD_JPNHW1_MetaG (SPAdes) (version 2) | ecosystem: Engineered > Bioreactor > Anaerobic...
GGTTTTGTGTTTTACATAGCTGATGAAAAGATCCCGGGCTGGATTAATCCCGCTAAAATCGGCTGAAGAAGTAAAGGCTTGTTCCATGCCCATTGACATTAAAATATCATTCAGTTTAATATCGTATTCAATCTTGAACCTTGGGAAACGGATGTCGATGCTATTGGTCTTTTTAAAAGCCTTTTGCCATTTCGCCCAATTGCTGGAATTTAATTGACCGATGATGTCGGCTACGGTTTTATCCTCGTTGGGAAGGAGCACCATCATGTTGTAATTTCCTTGTCCATAAGGAAGTTCGATGGCTGAAAAGGTTCCGTTCGAAAAATAATTCAGGGTATCTCTGCGTCCCATCATGGCCGTGACCTGGTAGTTGCCGTTTTCTGCTTTAAATGGAAGCAATTGAGTGCTTTCGGTGTTGAATTCTTTGGTCCATGTGCCTTTGAAATAGATGGCATTGATGAGGTACATGACCATTTCGGGAGAGATGTCGGTAATGATTTGGGTAATCTTTTCGTGGGTTTTATCCGAGACCCAATTGTTGATCTGGTTGACGGTGTTGGCATCCGAGAAATTGGCAGCTTCAACTTCGGCATTGTAGTACGTAGTGTTTACATCGAGGAAGCTTTGCTGTACCGGATAAGTATTACTGTACCAGATGGAATTGGCTACTTCCATGATAACTTTGTCATCGGCGGTGGTAAGAGCGGTTATCAGCTGTTTGTACGAGTTATTGATGTCATCTCTCGAAAAATCAGGAATCTGCATGGCTTCTTCCATTTCAATTTTAGTTTCAGTCTCAGCACCGTTGTATGCCATTGAAAGGGCAACTGCTACACTGAACGGAGAGATCATAAAATTGACCGGGGTTTTGGGCGCGTTATAAACCCTGGTAAAAAGATCGAGGCCAAACTCATTGTTTGCGTTGATCAGTTTTTCTGATTTTTCACTAATGCCGAGATCCTTTACCGTAGAATCGTCTTTATTGCACGAGAACAATGCAACAATCAGCAACAGGATGAATGATAGCCGTTTCATTTTTAATGGATTTAAGTTAATATTTAAATTTCCTGATAATCTTTACGTTGTTTGGCATGATTTCCGTTTGTTGAACAGGGTAACCATCGTCGTTGTAAAGATACTCATAAGAATAGGCCGATGTATATGCGACCGTTTGATTTCCGGCTTCGTCGTAATTGTAAACGGTAATGTTTTTTGTTAGCAGGTTGCTTTTTGACGATGGGGCTGGGTTGAAATGGTATGGCGCTTTTTGGCTGTCGTATGTAAGCGCCGTTTCGGAGATGATCCGTTTTTCAGTTCCGTTCAGAAGGTAGTAGTTGGTGATTTTTGTGATATTTTTCTTCGAGTCAAATAAATATTCGTTACTTGACAGGATACTGTTAGCTAATGGATTTATGTTGTTGATTGACTCGGTGATCCTCGAATCATCCGGGTATTCGTACAAGTAGTTCATTTTGTAATTCAAGTCGGAAGAATTGGGGTAGATGTATTCCACCACTACTTTTTCAAGCTGTCCGCTTTGGTTGTATGTATAGCTGTATAGAACATTCTTTCCCAAAGCTCCGGTCATGCTTGACATGATGATATTCCCGGGTTCATAACCTTCCTTTTTTGTGAGACGGTATTCCGAATCAAACGTATAGGTGTATTCGGCTTTTTCGCCGGGGGTATAGAAATCTTCTTTCATCCAGCTTTGGGTTAACAGCCCATTTTTATTGTAGCTGAATTCTCCAATAATCTGGTCGGTACTGTCGATGATTTCTTTGATTTTACCATCGGGGGAAGTTGGGGTGTTTTCCGATTTTTCACAACCGGTAATCAGGCAGGTTGCAATCAAAAGTGTAAGAAAGAATCGTGTTTTCATGGTTCGATTGTTTATGATATTTCCACCAGGTTTTCAATTTCGACCAGAGGATCGACATCGCTCAATGTTTTTCCTGCTTGTTCGGCAGCAGCCCGGCAACCGCCAAGGCATTTTTCAAATTTTGGACAACCCAAACAGTATTCGGGTTGTTTTTCGAATTCATTTTTAACTGTTTGTTCTTTCAAAATCTGATTGATTGGTTGTTCAAATATATTTCCCAGCACGCGTGGTGAGTGGTTACAGAACCGCAGTTCCCCTTTTGTTGTGAGAGTTAATGGCCTTTTTGAAATGTCGGATGAGCAGTTGGTAAATGTAATGTTCCGGTAGTTTGCCGGATCGATAATGCAGTGTGGTGTACATACATTGGATGAGAGGATTAAATGAAGTTTCGGCACCATTTCGTTGGCTTGTTGAAAGGCTTCATTCAACTGTTCTTTGTTGGGCACAACACGTTGTGGATTTCTGACTCCCGAACCGCCGATGTTATACCGGTTCAACATGACCCGGCTGATACCGAGAGAATGGATGAATTCAAGGGTTTCGCCGATTTTGTGGTAATTGAGCCGGGTTACCACGATCACCGGGACAACTCTTCCTCCCAGCTGAAGGATTGTCCAGATGGTTTCGGTCGATTTTTTCCACGATCCCAACACTCCGGTCATTTGGTCATGGATCGAAGGTGAAGGCGAGTGCACCGGAAGTTCAAAAAGTTGGACGCCAATTCGGATCAACTGCATCAGTTCTTCGGCGCTGCTTGCATTTCCGTTGGTTATTACCGAAACCGAAATATTTTTCATCCGGCAAAATAGGATTTGCTCCCTGATGCGTTCTGCCAGAAAGGGTTCACCTCCGGTAAATGTGATGTGTTTGACCGTGGTAGTTTCAACCAGTTTCTTGAGCGTTTTTACCGATTGAACGTACCCTTCTTCTATGATCCCGTTGGCGGTGTTATCCCTTTTCCAATGGTTATAGCAATAGAGGCAGTTGAGGTTACATTGTTGGGTCGCCTCAAAAAGGATATAATCCAGCTTTGTCTTATTTCTTCTTAATAACCGCATTGTTTTATTTAATTTTCAGCCAACTCTGGTTGATCAAAAAACTCTCTTTTTTATTATCGGTGATGGCAAAGATGTTGAAGTGATATTTTCCGGTATCAATTTGAGTATTGAGATTGATTCTAAAACTCTCATCCGAATCGTTGAATGCACCATCTGTAGGGAGCAGGTTGCCTTTCTGGACCGATTGTGAGTCGGCTTTCAAAATTTCAAAGGTATATTCATTATATGTGCGGCTGTAAATCTTCCCGGTGACAACCGTATCGGCAGGAAGATCAGCAATAATGGTCCTATAATCGGCTGAGTCGGTTTTGTCGAAACTGATGAGGTTTTCGGGAACCGGGTCATAACAGGTGATGACTGTTTCGGGGGTGCATCCGGTTGCAATCCCGCTGATGGCGATGATCATTGCGCCAAGTTTCATTTTCAGGGCAACCCATTTTTCTCTTTTACCTTTTTTGAAAGCCAAAAGGAGGCATACTACAGCAAAAGCAGCAAAGAGGCCTGCCAAAGCAAAAGGTGCGATCCATTTTTTTGTTTCCATGTCATTCGATTTTTAGGTTAAAATATTGGTCACTCCATCCGGGTTGGGAATCTTTATCAGCGGGATAAAACCGGATAAGGTATTTCCCTTTCAGTGAGTTATCAACTTTGATTTCAAAAGGCTCTGTCTTTTCATCGAAAGAGCCGTCCTTTGCCTTGATGTTGTCTTTTTGTGCAATGGAGTCGAGAAAATCATAGATGGCGTAGGAATAGGTTTCGGCGGTTCGCTTTCGGATTTCTCCCTCTATGGTGTACCGGTTGTGACGATTAAGCAGGATGATGCTATCGGAAGTATTTTTGAGATAGAAGACATTTTGCTTTTCTTGAGGTGCACCAACAAGGTAGCATGTCCAGGGTGGATTGTTGTCGATTAGGGCAGCCGTTTGTGCCGGATCGCAGGCGTTCAGAATAGTAGTAAGGGAGAGTATCAAACCACCAATTCTCATTTTTCGGGCAACCCATTTGGCCGACTTTCCCTTATGAAGATATAGCATGAAGCTAACGAGCAGAAAGGCACCGGACAAGATGACCAGAAGTGCCGGAATGGATATTTTCTTCAATTCGTTCATTGCGGATGCTTTTTAATTCTTCGATGGATCATAAACCCTTCCGATAAAAAGAATGGAATGGGTGTCTTCTTCTGCTATGGCAAACAAAAAGGAACGGTCGATTTTGATAATACCAGAAGGGCCGGCAGAGGTATATCCAAAGGTGATTGATGTGGCTGCGGCAGCCTCGGTGCCTTCTTCATCGGTTTTGATAAAGGTTTTGTGCATCACTTTCGAAATATACAGGGGAATGTCCGATATTTCAGAGAAGTTGGCCAGTCCAGTCGAAAAGGCGTCGGTCATGCCCATAGAGATTAGTTCATCATTCAGCTCGTTGTCGTAACTGAATTCAAATTTTGGGAAGTATAGGTCGCGCTTTGTCAGTGTCATGGAACTCAATTTGTCAAAATCGGTGTTTGCAATTTCAGAAACGATGTCGCTGGTGGTGTACCCTTCTTCGGGCAGATAAACAATCATGTCGAATTTCCCGGAGCCGTATGGAAGTTTGATAACCGAACAACTTTCTTTGTTGTAGTAACTGAGTTCTACTTCACCAATCATTGTTTCAACCTCTTTTTGGGTTCCGTCGTCAAGTGTAAAGGATTCTGGTTCTGTGTTTTTCTTTTTGAATTCGGTTTTCCATTTGGCATTGAAATAGACGGCATTAATCAGGAACATAACATCATCGGTATTGACCTGGTCGATGATTTGTTTGATTTTTCCGTTGGTTTTATCATCGACCCAGTTGTTTATATTGTCTTTGGCCTTGTCGGGTTTGGACGGGTCGTAGCTACTGACTTCGGCATCGTAATATTTTTGGTTGTTGCTGAGGAACGGTGCTTTGATGGAGAAATCGTTGCGATACCATATTGAATTGGCCATCTGAAATTTCACTTTGGGGTCGTGGCTGGCCAGCGAACTGGTGATGGTCTGATTGCTTTTGTTCAAGTCGGTTAACAACAGATCACCGAAACCGAGCAGTTGTTGCATCTGGGTGAATGTATTTCCGCCAGCTCCGTTAATTGCCATCGATAAAGCCTGGCTGACGCTGAGCGGTGAAACCATGATGTTTTTATTGGTCTTTTCGGAAGAAATAACATTTTCAAAAAAACGAAACCCGAACGAATTGTTGTTTTCTACAACCATGGCCGATTTCTGGTCAAGTTCAATCTCGGTAGGTTTTTCGGTGCTTATCCGATCGCACGAGAGAAGCAGTGTTACCAGAATGAACAGAGTTAAAAATTTAGGTGTTTTCATATTTTTAGTTTGAACCTGAAAATCGAATGAAATTGCTCTCATCTCTTCAGAAAAATTAATTCATTTATTTAACAAGTCCAAGATGGAGGGAGAGGGAAAAGGGTTGCGCCAGAATAGATGATTTTTTTTTGAAGAGTACGCAACCAATTTTAGACTATCATCATCTTAACAATCGAAATCAGGTTTCATTCCGTTATGGCTCGAAAAATATTTCTGTTGATGCTTGTTTATCTGCTTGTTGGATGTAGCGAAAACAATGACGTGAAAAAGGGTGCCGAACTCTTTTCAATTATAGCTTCCGATTGTAAGAATAAGGAAGGTTCGGAGAAGGCAGGCAATGTTGAGAGGTTGGTGGTTCAGTCGACCGGCGATGGGATCTATAAAGTAACCCATCAGAATGTCCTGTTTAATTGCTGTTTGCCTGTCGGCCTTATTGTTGAGATGGAAGTGAGAAATGATACTATTTTTTATACCGAAAGGGAGAAGGAGGCAGGGAATTGTAGATGCATCTGCCCGTATGACCTATCGGCAGAAATAGGAAACCTCGATGACGGAGAGTACGTTCTTTGTTTGATTAAGGCAACAAATCAATTAGGTACAATAAAATTGAATTTTAAAAATGGTATGTATGAAGAAATTCCGGTTTCAGAATTGAAAGATTACCCATACCTTTAAATCTGAAATAGAAATTCAAAAGTTACCTTGTTCCTAATTAAAAGTAAAAGGGATTGGAAGACCTTGATCAGTTGATTAACGATTGTAAAGCCGGGAAGCGAGAAGCTCAGTCCCGATTATACAGCCAGTATGCTCCAAAATTATTTGGGGTATGCCTGCGTTATTCGCGCGATGAAACCGAAGCCGAGGATACGTTGCACGAAGCTTTTATAACCATTTTCAACAAGATCGGGCAGTTTGCCTTTAAGGGCTCTTTTGAAGGCTGGATGAAGCGGATTGTGGTAAACATTTCGCTTGAAAAATGCAGAAGCCGTTACAAAATGAATACGGTTGAGGATATATCCATTTATGAATCGGCTTCGATAAACGAGGATGTATATGCCGAACTGAATGCCGGTCAGTTACTGGCAATGATCCGGGATTTGTCGCCCCGTTACCGCATGGTATTTAACCTGTATGCAATCGACGGCTACATGCACAAAGAGATTGCAGAGATGCTGAATATCAGCGAAGGAACTTCGAAATCCGATTTGGCAAGGGCAAGAAAAATTTTACAGGATAAGATAATTGAGTTTGGATACATTGGGAAAGAATATGCAGAATAGTGATTATAAAACCGACGGGCTGTTTCGCGAAAAGCTGCTGAACCATGAAGTTGTACCACCTCCTGAGGTGTGGGATGGCATTGTAAAGAGCATGGACGAAAAGAACAATCGCAAACGATTGATTCTGATTTTGGGCTTTTCGGCTGCCGCTTCCTTGTTGCTGGCTTTTCTGGCGGGTTGGTATTTTGCTGCAAAGCAACCAGAGGGGAATGTTATGCAGGCTGAGCTTCTTCCGAAAACGACAACTGTTGTTCCTTCACACGAGAAGATTGGACAAGCTCCGGAGAAGCAATCCACTGATCAACAACCTGCTAAACAAAACATTGCTTTTTCTTCCAACAACTATTGGGTTGATCGAACCGAAGGGAAAAAATTGACAGAAGAAAAAACTCTTTCTCCGACAAAAAGTTTACAGGAGAAAATCGAAGCCTGTTTTTTGGTTTCTTCTGGTCCGGTAATTTTGAAGGGTAAAGAAAACTCCTTCGATTTGATTGCGATGAACGATGAAGGTTTTTCGGTTGCCGACAGGGCTATCATTGCCCGGAATATGGAAAATCAACAAAAGACAGCCGGTAAGAAAAAGTCCTCTTCGTGGGCTGTTGGAGTTCAGGCTTCACCGGTGTATCGTTTCGACCAGCCATCCTCCAATGATCTTGCCTCGAATGCAGATTATGCTGTTGCTTCGGCGACGAATTCTGGTTCAAATTATGTGACGAATGTGGCCGGCGGGGTATGTGTGGAGTACCGGGCAGGCAACCGCTTATCGGTACAAAGTGGCGTGAATTACGGTGAAATAGCACAAAATCCGGGCGTTGTTGGGGTTTCATTCGCCGGTCAGAACTGGTTGAACGATAGCTATAAAATGGGAAATGAAGGAGTCGTAACCAATTCATCGAATAGTAGAACATTGAATACTCCCATGGGGGTAACCAATATCATCTTGCCCAGTGGTGCCGATCTTGCTTCGGTAAGTTCTTCAAATACCTTGGTTGCTGAAGCCACAAAGAGTTACGAGCTTGAACAGCAGGCGGGTTATCTCGAGATTCCACTGTTGCTTCGTTACAAAGTACTTGATAAGAAGATCGGCCTTCTGGTGCTGGGAGGAATCAATACCAACGTATTATTATCGAACAATGCTTCGTTATCCGACGGGGATGAAGTGATCGCCAACGGGGAAATCGATGGGCTGACCCCGCTTACTTTTAGCAGCAGCATTGGCATGGGACTCGATTACTCCCTCTCAAAAAGGTTTCGTTTATCGGTCGAGCCAACGATGAAAATTCAGTTAACATCATTAAATAAGCAACGTGTTTCCGGTTCAAAACCTTACACGGTTGGTTTATTTACAGGTATTTCGTATAACTTTTAAGAGATTTTAGTACCTATTTTATTGCTTTTTAACATCGGATACCGGAAAACTTCGGTTCGATTGTCTTACTTTTATCCGGGGTAGGTTGATGAGCCATCAATTTTTCCCGAACCATTTTTTTAATCCTTTATGAATTTCTAATTTCGCATGCTAACACATTAGAAATTGGCAGCATGATGCCGATTGACAAAACAAGTATCAACAACAGATAAAGATAAAACATTGATTATGAAAGATAGAAAGAAATCAAAAAGAAAATTTAAGCTTGGACTTACCGCCATTGTCATTCTGGTGACCTTAGCCATAGCCATACTCGCTTATCTTTTTATTTTTGGGGATCCATCAAATTTCCAGGGAAATAGCCGCGATAATTTGCCATTACCCAACAATTATTTCGGGATCATCTACAAAGGAGGGATCATTGTTCCGTTGTTGATGTGTGTTATGTTGGTGATGTTGACCTTCTCGGTTGAACGTTTTATTGCCATACGGAAGGCTGAGGGCTTTGACCCGGTAATCGATTTTGTTAAAGAGATACAGGATAAGGTCGCTCATGGCCGGATTGACGAGGCACTCGAAGATTGTGACGAACAAAAAGGATCGGTTGCCAATGTGCTTTCATCGGTATTGAAAAAGTATAAAGAGGTCGAGTACGAAGATATGGAGAAAGATCAGAAACTTACTGCAATTCAGAAAGAGATTGAAGAAGCTACGGCACTTGAATTGCCGGGATTGGAACAGAATCTGGTCATCCTCTCAACCATTACATCGGTTGCAACCATGTTGGGGTTACTGGGTACCGTGCTTGGTATGATCCGTGCATTTTCCGCTTTGGCCAATGCCGGAGCTCCCGACTCGGTGCAACTGGCCAGCGGTATTTCCGAAGCCCTGGTCAATACGGCGCTGGGTATCGGGACCGCCATTCTGGCAACGGTTGCCTATAATTATTTCTCTACCCGGATCGACAAATTGCTTTTCTGCATCGATGAAGCCGGCTTTAGTATTGTTCAAACGTATGCGGCTAAGCATAAAATGAAAAACAACTAACAAACGTTTCGATGCCGAAGGTCAGGATTCCAAGGAAGCGGATTTTTATTGATATGACAGCCATGTGCGATGTCGCATTCCTGCTGTTGAATTTTTTGTTGCTGACATCAAATTTTGTGAAGCCGGAGGCCGTGCAGGTTGCTGCTCCATCGTCGATTTCGGAAATCAAAATGCCCGAAACCAACATTCTCGAGGTAATCGTTGATGCCGATGGAAAAGTCTTCTTTGGAATCGATAATCAGGAGGAAAGAAAAGAATTGCTCATGCGGTTTGCCGACCAATACGGGCTCAGCTTTAGTGCAAAGGAAATAAAGGAATTCAGCCTGGTCAATTCATTTGGGGTTCCTGCCAACAAACTGAAAGCATTTCTCGATTTGCCTTCAGATGACAAAGGGTTGAAAGAAAATGCACTGGGTATTCCTTGCGATTCGCTCAACAACCAGTTTAAGGATTGGGTACAGTTTGCCCGGAAAATTAATCCAGAAATGGTCATCGCCATTAAGGCCGATCGTAAAACCCCTTTCCCAAAAATCAAAAGAGTGATGGATACCCTCAGGGAATTGCGTGAAAACAGATATCATTTGATAACCAATCTTGAAGAACCTCCTTCGGATATTTAAACGAAGAATAGCGTATGTCTGAAATAGTTGCCCAAAACAGAGGTCAAAAGAAGAAAGGACGGCAAAAAAAACTGTCGACCCGGGTCGATTTTACCCCCATGGTCGATTTGGGCTTTCTGCTTATTACTTTTTTCATGCTTTCGACTTCTCTGAATAAACCTCAGACCATGGAAATTATCATGCCTTCGGGCGACAAGGTGGAAGAGTCGGAACAAACGCAGGTCAGGGAGTCGAATGCTGTAACCATCCTGCTGGGGAAAAACGACAAAATTTATTATTATTTCGGATTGGCCACCGCCGAAAAAACACCCGATCTGAAACAAACCACCTATGCTCCCGATGGGATCCGGAACCTATTGTTGCAGCGAAATGCCACGGTTGTGCAGCAGATCCAACAACTGAAAGCATTGAGGGCACAAAAAAGGCTTTCGGAAGATGAATTTAAAAAACAGGTGGTTGAAGTAAAAAAGAACAAGCAGGCTCCGGTTGTGATGATTAAGTCGACCGACGATGCTTCGTATGAAAACCTTGTTGACATATTGGACGAAATGCAGATTTGCAACATTGCCCGATATGCCATTGTTGATATTAACGATTATGACAAAGAACTGATTACAAACGTTGAAAATCCCGATGCCGGGCAACAGTAGTTGGTTCTTAAGTGAAAGCAGAATGCGAAAAAATTTCGATATAAACTCACCGGAATGGTGTGACTTGGTTTTTGAAGGGAAAAACAAAGCATACGGTGCCTACGATATTCGGAAGTTGTCGAAAAAGAGACACCTGACCGCCCTGCTGATCATTTCCTTCATTTTTGTTTTCTTTTTGTCGATGCCCGGAGTTATTGAAACGGTGATACCCGAAAAGAAAGAACGGATGGTTGAGGTGACCAGCCTGGCCGACCTGAAGATCGAACAGAACATCCCCAAAGAAGAAAACCTGATTGCGGCACCGCCGCCACCTCCGCTGAAGAGTTCCATCAAATTTACCCCGCCGGTGATAACCCCCGATGAAGTCGTTGAGGAAAAAAATGAGGTGAAAACCCAGGACGAACTCAATGAAGATAAAAAACTGATATCGGTTGCCGATGTGGAAGGAAACGATGAAGAAAACGGGGTTGATATTGCCACCATTGATGAAAACAGGGCAATTACACAGGAAGAGTCAGACGAAGTATTTGGCATTGTAGAGCAGATGCCTGAATTCCCCGGAGGTGAAATAGCGCTCTATGAGTGGATTTCGAACAATATAAGGTATCCGAAGGATGCGGTCGACCGGGGAATCAAAGGAAAGGTGTATGTGAATTTTGTCGTCGACAGGAATGGAAATATCAGCAATGTGCATGTGGTGAAGAGCATCCATCCTTCACTCGATAAAGAGGCTATCCGGGTCATAACCAGCCTTCCAAAGTGGAATCCCGGGTTGCAGGGAGGAAAACCGGTAAAAGTTTCTTATACATTGCCCATAAACTTTACCTTCAATTGAGTAAATTTCGAGCAGAGACTGTTAAGTGAATCCGAAAATTTCAAAAGTAAACGAACATATAATGGGAAATTATTCAAAACCGTATAAGATGTTTTCAGCTATTATGGCTGTTTTTATGGTTGTTACCTATGCCGGAATTGGGGTGCTGTTCCTGTTCTTCCCCAATATTGTCCCCGCAGTGAAAGGTGTAACACGAATTATTCTGGGTATTTTACTTCTTGTTTACGCCATATTCCGTAGCTACCGGATCATTAAGGATTGGACTGATGTAGATGATGATGACGACGACGAGTAAGTTATTCCGGTGTTGGCTTCTTGTCTTCATCTTTCTGGTTTCCTGCCAGCATGAACGAAAAGATACTCCAACCGATGGAACAACCTTCATTGCCGTTGACGAAACGTTTGCCCCGATTATCCAACAAGAGATCGATGTTTTTGAAAGCATCTATCAATCGACCGGGATTATCGACCGGGTGTGTCCCGAGGTTGATGCCTTCAATCTGATGCTGAAAGACAGTGTGCGGATGATTGTCGCTACCCGTAAACTTACTGAAAAAGAGATCCGTTATTTTAACGATCAGAAGATATTTCCTCAGTCGATAAAAATTGCAATCGACGGAATTGCTTTTATCGTTCATCCCACGAATCAGGATACTTTGTTGACCACGGAGACGATCCGCGACATAATGCTGGGCAAAATCTTCTCCTGGGATCAGGTGAATCTGGCTTCGAAGCTTGGGCCAATAAAAATGATCTTCGATAACCCAAAATCGAGCACTGCGGAATATGCTGTAAAAAGTATTTGTGCGGAAGAAAAGCTTTCGCCCTCCTTAACGGCATTGAACAGCAACCCCGAGGTGATCGATTATGTGTCGAAAACCCCCGGCGCCATTGGCATTATTGGGGTGAGCTGGGTCTCTGACCGAAGAAGTTCATCCAGTAAGGGTCTTCCCGGGAAAGTGAAGGTTGTTGCGATTAGCCGTGAAAAGCAGGCAACTCCGGAGAATAGCTACCAGCCGTATCAGGCTTGCCTGGCCGATGGCCGGTATCCCTATACCCGCGATGTGTATGTGATTATGACCGAGCCACGAATTAGTCTGAACACCGGTTTTTCTTCGTTTATCGTCAGTGACCGGGGGCAGCGAATCATCCTGAAATCGGGGCTTCTGCCGGCCATTCAACCACCACGGGAAATTCATGTGAAAGATGGTTTTTGAAATGAGAAAATTCAGCTACATAAGTTTTTTGATGGGGTTCCTCTTTACCGGAGTATCGGTTTTGGCACAGAACGACAAAGGAATCGAAGCTTTTTATTCCGAAATGTACCCAACGTCCAAACAGTTCTTTCTGAGGCAGCTTGCCGATTCGGCAGAGAAACCTGAGGCTTGTTACTATCTGGGGGAGATTTACCGGTTGACCAATTATAAGGATTCGGCAATGTGCTATTTTGAATCCGGGGCTCAGGGCGATAACCCCAATCCGCTTTGTTTGATTGGCAAAGCCGGAATGATCATGTATAACAACTCTTCCTTGTCGGTCGATTTAATCAATAAGGCCCGATGGAATGAAGTTTACAGAGAAAAGGCAATTCTCTATATTGCCCTAGCCCGAGCTTATGCCGATAACAAGAAATTTCAGACTGCTTACGAAATGCTCGATCTTGCCCGAAGCTTTGAACCGGCGAATGTGCTGATTGCCTTGAATGAAGGGGATATACTTTTGCAACAGATCAAACCCGGTCCGGCTGCCAGTAAATTTGAAGCCGCAATTGCGAAAGACTCTCTTTGTAAACCAGCCTATCTGAAACTGGCCCAAATATATCATACGGCAAAAAACAACGAATTGTCGATGAAATACCTTTCCAAATTGATGGCCTTTGATGCCAAATTCCCTCCTGCGTTGAAATTATACGGCGATATCTGTTATGAGCAAGGTAAATATGCGGGAACCGTATCGGCCTACAAGGAATACCTCGGAACCTCCGAAGCCGATTTGAAAGACCAAATACGGTACGCCTATGCTCTTTTCTTCAACAAAGATTATCAGCAGGCCGGGAGTCTGATTCCGGAATTGATCCAATATTACCCCAGGAATCAGGTGCTAAAGAGGTTGTTGGCTTACAGTCTCTATGAAATGGGAAACTATGATGAAGGCCTGCGGCAAATGGATTCGTTCCTTCGCTCAGTCGATGCATCGATTGTTGTTCCATCCGATTATAAGTATTACGCCCGCTTGTTGGGCAAGAACAACCAGGATTCGTTAAGTATTGTTTATTACAAGAAAGCAGCTGTTTTGAGCACCACACCACAGGAGTATTACAAAGAAATGGCTTCCGTTTATGAAAAAATGAACCAGTTTGGGAATGCCGCTTCTTTCATGGAAAAATACATTGCAGAATCGAAGAATCCGCTCACGACCGATTATTTGTTGTGGGGAAGGGATTGTTACCTCCAGGCGTGTGCAATCGATTCATTATCATTGCCAATCGATTCTACGCGGGCAGGTGCCCGGCTAATGTTGTATCAAAAGGCCGATTCAGTTTTTGAGAAGCTGGCATCGTTAACACCTGATAATTACCTGGGTTATCTCTGGCGGGCAAGAGTCAATGCAGTGCTCGATCCCGAAACCAATAACGGGCTTGCCAAGCCTTATTATGAAAAGGTAATGGAACTGCTGGAAAAAAGCGGGAACAATAAAAAGGAATTGATCGAATCGTATCAATATCTTGGCTATTTTTACTTCGTGGGTGAAGATTTTCAGAAATCAAAAGCTTTTTGGAAAAAGATCCTTGCCATTGATCCGTCAAACGAGGTGGCATTGAAAGCAATGGATGGCATAAAATAAGATCCGGGTGAATATTTTAGTCTGAAACAGAATAAAATTGAAGCGTATTACGTTTTGAAAGAAATCGAAGGAAAGTACAGGAAGATTTGAAATTATTTCTTTTTTTTGCACCTGTTCAATACGTTAAACAAATGGTCCGGTGAAATGCCGTTTTTTAAAGCGTTCTTTTCTTTGTTTTATTGGGTAAACATTGGTTTTTCTCAAAGTTGATTGCGGGGAACAGAAGGTGCATCTAAAAAAGAAAAAGTTGACCCGGAAGGTCCTATTGGAATAATTTATTGATGTAACTATAAATTTTGACTGTGTTATGATGATTTTAAGTGGAGCAGCAGCCCAGATGTCCTATTGGGATTTGCTGATGAAAGGCGGATGGTTGATGTATCCTTTGGTGTTATTGTCGATTATTGCTGTTTACATTTTAGGCGATCGCTATTTTTACATACGGAAACAGAAAAAAATTGATGATGCTTTTTTTGAAAAGCTGAAAGAGCTGATTAAAGGGGGTAAAATTGATACCGCCCAGGCATTGTGTACCTCTGCCGATTGCTCGGAAGGCCGGATTTTAATGAAAGGAATTCAAAATCTGGGAAATCCGGTTCATACCATTTATGAACAAATGGAAATGGAAGGAAAACTGGAGGTCGTCAAATACGAAGGGAACATGTATTTTCTTGGGGTTATTTCTGGTATTGCACCGATGCTCGGTTTCATTGGTACCATTTCGGGGGTAATCAAAATTTTCTATAACATTTCGTTGGCCGATAATATCAGTATCTCGTTGATATCGGGTGGTCTGTACGAAAAACTGATTACTTCGGGGGTGGGACTTTTTATCGGCATCATCGCGTATCTTTCGTACCATCTCTTAAACAACCAGGTTAATAAGTTGACACAACGGTGGGAACATTATTGTGTCCGTTTTATTGACTTAATTAACACGAATTCGTTATGAATTTCCGGAGTTCACAAAAACAAACTTTTGAGGTCTTTTCGAATTCCTTTGGAGACATCATGTTCTTTTTGATGCTGTTCTTTTTGATTGCATCGACCATGATTACCCCGGGAGCGATTAAAGTTGCCCTTCCTCAGGCAAACGATGCCCCTTCTATTCAAAAACCGCCCAAAGAAGTGGCCATTTCCATTACGAAAGATTTGAAATACTATTTTAATGATAAACAGGTAAATTTCAACGAGCTGGAACCATTACTGAAAAAAGTGGCAGGAGAGAGTTCCGAAGCAATTGCCATTGTGCGATGCGATAACACCATCGCCGTTCAGGCATTGGTCGATGTTTTTCAGATTGGAAATGATGTGAAAGTGAAGATGGTATTAGCTACCACCCGAAAAGATAAGGATAAAGAGGAATAATTGTTTTTTCAGTCGTTTCTCCAATCATACAAAGCATACGAATGAGATGATAAGTCAACAAACGGGCTATCATCTCATTCCCGTTTTTTGAACGTTCATAAAGAGCAGGAACAATATCCCGATCAGAATAAGGAAATATCCCAAAAATTTAAAACCTTAATTTTCAATTATTTTTTGAAATTGTTAGGACATGAATTCTATTTTTGGGTACAACTTATTGGTTTAAACCTTGTATTTTTGTCGGTCATAATTTAAGGAAAGGAAAAATGGTTAGTAAAAGAGTATGGTTAATACCTACACTGGTGGCAGCGAGCATAATGGTTTTTGCTCTGTTTACGGCTTCTTCCAGTTGTGTTAACAACAGAGAGATACAGCGAGAGAGAGATACTTTTCAGATGGTAATGTCTCCTCCAATCCCTGAAAGACTTCAGTTTGTTGGGGAAGAGGTGCCACTTCAAAATTTTGATGTGCGCGAAAACCTCGATCGCGAGCTAATGGTCAATTCCTATTTCCATTCACAAACCCTTCGTTTTTTGAAGCTGGCTCCCCGCTACTTTGCGATCATTGAGCCAATTTTGAAGCAGGATTCAATACCCGATGATTTTAAATACTTGGCATTGGCCGAAAGTAATTTCGATCCGCGGATTGTTTCTTCTTCCGGAGCTGCTGGAATCTGGCAATTCCTAAAAGGGACAGGGAAAGATTATGGGCTGGAAATCAACGAAGAGGTCGATGAGCGTTTCAATATTGAGAAAGCAACCCATGCTGCCTGCAAATACCTGAGAGATTCCTATCGCAAATATGGAAGCTGGACTTTGGTGGCCGCTTCGTACAACACGGGACGGGACAACATAGACAAATTTATCAGCAAACAAAAGGTCAAAAGTTACTTTGATCTCTATCTGGTCGAAGAGACCAACCGTTATGTCTACCGGATCCTGGCGCTGAAACTGATTTTAGAGTCGCCCGAAAAATATGGATTCTTTGTTTCCGAGAAGGAAAAGTACCCGATGATACCCTGCGACGTTGTAGAGGTAAAAGGCCCGGTTCCCGATCTGGCTGCATTTGCCCAAAAACAAGGGATAAACTACAAATTGTTGAAAATGTACAATCCGTGGTTACGTGATTATTCATTGAAGAATCCTGCGGGGAAAACCTATCAGGTGAAAATTCCCCGCGGAAATAACAGAGTATATTAGCATAAACAATGTCTTCAGAAAATATACAACCGCTTGACGGGCTCGAAATGGTGAGAGTGCGGGGGGCAAGGGTGCATAACCTGCACAACATCAATGTCGATATTCCCCGTAACCAGCTTACGGTAATTACCGGTTTAAGCGGCAGCGGAAAATCTTCATTGGCATTCGACACCATTTATGCCGAGGGTCAGCGTCGTTACATCGAAACATTTTCGGCCTATGCCCGCTCTTTCATCGGGAATATGGAACGCCCCGATGTGGATGAGATCTCGGGATTGAGCCCGGTTATTTCGATCGAACAAAAAACAACCAATAAAAATCCCCGCTCTACGGTTGGGACCGTAACCGAGGTGTACGATTTTTTGCGTTTGCTTTATGCCCGTGCAGGGGAAGCTTTCTCGTACAACACCGGCGAAAAGATGGTGAAATATTCCGAGCAAAAGATCCTCGATCTGATTCGGGAAAAATTTGCCGGGAAGCGCATTGTGGTTTTGGCTCCGTTGGTTAAAGGGCGGAAAGGCCATTACCGCGAGTTGTTCGAACAGATCCGGAAAAAAGGGTTTCTTCAGGCTCGCATCGACGGGTTGATCAAAGAGCTCACCCACGGGTTGAAACTCGATCGTTATAAGAACCACTTCATCGAAATTGTGGTTGATAAACTGGTGGTTGATGATGCTTCCGACAAACGGTTGCGCGATTCGGTCCAGGTTGGGATGAAACACGGGCAGGGAATTATTATGATTCTTGATAACGATTCCGGCGAAGTAAAATATTACAGCCGCCATTTGATGTGCCCTACAACTGGCATTTCATATCCCGAACCGGCGCCCCACAATTTTTCGTTTAACTCGCCGCAAGGCGCTTGTCCCAAGTGTAATGGGCTGGGAATTATTCCGCAGCTCGACATGGACAAAATCATTCCCGACAAGCAGTCATCGATTTACAAAGGTGGAATAGCTCCACTGGGGCCTTACCGCAATTCGGTGATCTTTTGGCAAATTGAAGCCATAGGCAGCATGTATGGCTTCGACCTGAAAACTCCGCTGGAAGAGATTCCCGATGAAGCGCTGGATAAAATCCTTTATGGTACCAGCGATCGTATTCAGTTGAAAAACTCCCCGTTGGGTGATAGTATTAACTATTTCATGACCTACGAAGGGATTTTAAAATATATTGAAAGCCAGCAGGATGAGACCACTTCACTGAAAGCACAGAGCTGGGCCAATCAGTATGTGAAGGAGATTACCTGTCCGGTTTGTGAAGGCCTGCGGTTGAAGAAAGAGTCGCTTTGGTTCAAAATTGATAAAAAGAATATTTCGGAGGTGGCTCAGATGGATCTCCGCGATCTGGCCGATTGGCTCGCTTCAGTGAAGGACAAGATGTCGGAACGGCAGTGGTCTATTGGTGGGGAAGTGGTAAAAGAGATTCGCGACCGGCTGGGTTTTATGCTCGATGTTGGGTTGGAATACCTCACGCTGGACCGTGCGGCAGCCTCCCTTTCAGGTGGTGAATCGCAGCGAATCCGATTGGCTACGCAAATTGGTTCCCAGTTGGTAAATGTGCTTTATATTCTCGATGAGCCGAGCATTGGGCTTCATCACCGCGATAACCTGCGGCTGATCCATTCGCTGGAACAGTTGCGGGACACCGGCAACTCCGTCATTGTGGTAGAGCACGACAAAGAGATGATGCTGAAGGCCGATTATGTAGTCGACCTGGGACCTTTTGCCGGAAGGCATGGCGGAAAGATCATGGGCGCCGGAACGCCGGAAATGATCCTTAAAGGTGATTCCCTCACTTCGGAATATTTGCGGGGTGATAAAAAGATCGAAGTTCCGCAAACCCGTCGTGAAGGGAGTGGAAAATTTCTTAAATTGAAAGGTTGCACAGGAAATAACCTGAAAAATATTGAGGTGGATTTTCCTCTTGGAAAATTTATCTGTGTGACCGGAGTCTCGGGAAGCGGAAAGTCGACACTGATTAACGAAACCCTTCAACCCATTTTGAGCAAGCACTTCTACCGCTCGGTAAAAGATCCGATGCCTTACGAATCGGTCGAAGGAATAGAATTCCTCGACAAAGTGGTGCAGGTTGATCAGTCGCCAATTGGCCGTACGCCCCGTTCGAACCCGGTAACTTATACCGGTGTTTTCTCCGATATCCGTGAACTTTTTACCCTTTTGCCCGAGTCAAAGATACGTGGTTACAAGCCAGGCAGGTTTTCGTTCAATGTAAAAGGCGGCCGTTGTGAAGAGTGTCAGGGCGGAGGAATGAAACTCATCGAAATGAACTTCCTTCCCGATGTGTATGTGCATTGCGACAAATGTAACGGCAAACGGTATAACCGCGAAACCCTTGAAGTACGTTACCGGGGAAAATCAATCAGCGATGTACTCGATATGACCATCACCCAGGCCGTAGAGTTCTTTGAAAGTTATCCCAAAATTCTCCATAAACTGAAAACCCTTGAGGAGGTTGGGCTGGGTTATCTTACTCTTGGACAATCGTCCACGACTATTTCCGGTGGTGAGGCGCAACGGGTAAAACTGGCAACCGAACTGGCCAAACGCGACACCGGTCAAACCCTGTACATCCTTGATGAACCTACTACCGGGCTCCATTTTGAAGATATCCGTGTGCTGCTCGAAGTGCTGAACCGGTTGGTCGACAAAGGAAATACCGTTGTGGTAATTGAACACAACATGGATGTAATCAAAGTGGCCGATTACCTGATCGATATTGGTCCCGAAGGCGGTCGGGGAGGAGGAACGGTTATTGCTACCGGGACTCCGGAGAAAGTTGCAGCCAACAAAAAGTCGATTACAGGGAAGTATCTGAAGGATGAACTGAAGTAGAAATGGGAAACTGATATTTGATCTGCTTTAACTTTGAAGAGATTAATAGAGATGCAGAATACTGGGAGAAGTTTAGGTCACAATTGTTTTCATTAAAAGGAGATAGGCAGAATCATTTTTTCAGTAACTTTGGGGAAAACGTTTTTTTAATGATAACGAAGGAACAAATAAAACAATCGATCGATTCATTGCCTGATGATTTTACGCTGGAAGACATCATTGAGGAATTGATTTTCATTGAGAAAATAGAGCAGGGACGTCAGGATATAATAAATGGGGATATTTATTCTACCGATGAAGTGAAAAAACAATTAGAAGAATGGTCGAAATAAAATGGTCGAAACAGGCATTGTCTGATTTGAAAATCATTTTTGATTATATTTCCAACGATTCAAAGCGATATGCGAAGGTTACCGTTGATCAAATATTTATGTTTTAGGGATCTCTCATTTTGCCCGGAAATTGAAACTATCGTTTTTCAAACACGAAAATGAATAATTTTTCATGAAACCAATTGAAATTTTTTGCGAAAACAATAACCAATATAAAGAATATTCGTTAGGGACAACCCTGCTGGAAATTGCCGGCGATATGGGCATTGATATGGAATTTCCCATTTGTGGGGCATTGGTCAATAACAAAGTACGGGAGCTGGAGTTTGAGGTGGTAAAGCCGAAAAATATCCGTTTTATCGACTACACGCATCCTGACGGGAAGCGCATCTTCACCCGTTCGCTCTTTTTTATTCTTTATGCTGCTGTTCGCGATGTGATGCCCCTGGCTAAACTGAAAATCGATCACAGCATTTCAAAAGGTTTCTATTGTGAACTTGAGAATCTGGAAGAGCCTTTGTGTGATGAGTGCATCGAGAAAATCAAAGCCCGCATGAGGGAAATTATTGCCGAGGATATGCCTTATGAGCGCAGAGGCAAACAATTGGAACGCATTATGGAAGAGTATAAAGAGGCAGGCCTCGACGACAAAGTGCAGTTGTACGAAGGAACTGGCTGGCTCTATGCCTATGTGTATTACCTCGAAAACCATGCAAATTATTTTCATGGTCATTTGTTGCCATCTACCGGATATGTGATGAATTTTGACCTTGAACGGTTCAACGGTGGAATGTTCCTTCGTTTGCCCAGTGAAGCGGGCAAGGGACAACTGCGCGATTTCATTCAGCAGGACAAACTTTTCGATATTTTCCAGCAACACAAAGAGTGGGCTTCAATTTTGGGCATGGCCAACATTGGCAGCCTAAACCAATATGTTCGGCAAGGCAAGGAGGGCGAAATCATCAAAATTTCCGAGGCACTGCACGAAAAGAAAATTGCCGAAATTGCATCGATGATCTCTGAGCGGAAGAATGTCAAATTGGTATTGATTGCAGGGCCTTCGTCGTCGGGGAAGACAACCTTCAGCAAGCGGCTGGCTGTTCAATTGGCCGTATGTGGTATTCGGTCGAGCCAGTTATCGCTCGACAACTATTTTGTCGATCGCGAACATACTCCGCGCGACGAAAATGGAAATTATGATTTTGAAACACTTGAGGCAATCGATGTGGAGTTTTTTAACGATCAGCTTCTTGAAATTATTTCCGGAGCTCCGGTCGAAATCCCCAAATTCAGTTTCCAAAGCGGGCAGCGTTCTTTTGACGGCGAAATTGTTCAGTTGAAGAAAAACGAAGTGCTGATTATTGAGGGAATTCATGGCTTAAATCCCAATTTGTTGCCGTTGATCGATCCTCAGTATACCTTCAAAATATTCATTTCGGCGCTTACTTCTATTTCAATCGACGATCACAACCCGATTTCTACGACCGATAACCGGTTGGTTCGGCGCATGATCCGCGATGCCAAATACCGGGGTTATTCGGCACTGGAGACCATTCGCCGGTGGCCAAGTGTTCGTAGGGGTGAAGAGAAAAATATTTTTCCGCATCAGGAAAATGCTGATATCATGTTCAATTCGGCTTTGTTGTACGAATTGGCCGTGCTCAAAAAATATGCTGAACCATTGCTTAAATCGGTTCCTGAAAATCAGCCTGAGTTTTCCGAATCACTGCGTTTGTTGAAGTTTCTGGGTTATTTCCAGGCAATTAGCGACGCGGAAATTCCGCCAACTTCGCTAATCAGGGAGTTTTTGGGAGGTAGTAGTTTTAGTTATAAGTAGTTATTTTTTCTGACGCGAGAAATTACCAGACTCAGTTTGTTTTGGTAACAAGGTTTCATTCAATCTTTTTCCTACATTTGAATGAATTATTATGTTGGGAAAATGAATTTCGTTGTGCGTAGTATTTTACTTTTTCTTTTGGCCATCAGCTTTGCTTTTGCTGCAAAAGCCGAGGTTTTGAAAATTCAGGATGCCCGTCAGCTGAAAGAGCCATTCCCATTGGTCCCTTACACTCAGTTTTTTGAAGATCAGAAAAAAGTTGTCACGATTAACAATTTTCCGGGGCTTGATAGTTGTCTCCTGGATAATCACCGCTTTGTGCCACAGCGCTGGAACAGTACCTATTGGGCAAAAGTTGTGATCGAAAACGGTTCCGGCACTGATTGGTCATTTTCGTTATCGTTTCGGAATCTGACTTTTGTCGAGTTGTGTGAATTCCGGGGGGATTCGCTTACCGCCAGACATCTTTCAGGGCTTTTCCAAAACAAAAAAGAGATTATTCCCGGTGACGGTTTGGATCATTTCGACCTGAATTTAAAAGCGAACGAGCAGGTGGTTTATTATCTTAAGATCGATCACACAAAAGGTTATAAACCCAACCTGGTTTTCGCACTGCAGGATAGTTTTTGGTATCATGAGCAGAAGAACCGTTCTGAACGATTTAATTTTCTCATTCTTGGTGCTTTTCTGACATTTTTCCTTTATTGCCTGATCAGTTTTTTTGTTAGTCGTTATCGCCCATTTTTGTGGTTATCTTTTTTCGTGCTGGGGCTTGCTTTGTATGGTTTCAATTTGTCGGGGTTTTTTCAGCCCATTTTTCCCAACCATCCGGAGCTCATCTGGCGGTTGAATAATTTGTTCACGACCATCTCTTCGATCGGGGGAATCCTGTTGGTGTCCGATTTTTTTGAGCTTGAACGGTTGTTCCGCAAAGGGTATGTCGTTTTAAAGATCCTGGTGGTTTTTGAAATGGTTCAATTTGTTTTGGGGCAGTTGATCATCGAATTTTTTAATAACTATTGGTTTTTAACTGTTTTTGTGATTTTCATCTCCTTACTGACCTTGCCACTAATTGTATATATCTCATTGAGGGTATGGAAAAAGCTGACTGCTCCACAAAAGGTGTTTTCATGGGCGGTTTATTTGTATGCTTCGATCGTGGCTGTTGCCCTTCTGTTGCTGTTTGTTTTTAAGGAAGATTCACTTACTAAAATATCTTTTTTAAGTAATTTGTGCGGTGCGGTAACGATTCTTTTCTTTACCTTATCACTTAACGAACAGATGCGGGGAGCTATTGTCGAGCGAAATAGTATTCTTCTGGAGATTAACAAACTGAAAAATGAACAGAACAAGATTCTGGAGGAGCAGGTTAATCAGCGAACCGGGGAGCTTCGGGAAATAAACCAGGAACTGATGTCCGGAAAGGAAATCCTTTTGCAGCGAAACAATAGGATTGAGCTGTTGTTGAGAGAATTGCATCATCGGGTGAAAAACAATCTGCAGCTCATCTCCAGTTTTTATGAACTCAGGCGTTATGATTTGAACTACGAATGTTTGAATGAAACGTTGGATGATGGTCAGAACCGGATACAAATCATGGCCATGGTTCACGATATGCTTTATCATAGCAACGGTTCGGACGCGGTTAATCTGAATGCATTTATCAATCAGGTTGTTATTTTTTTGAATTCAAATTTTGATTTGGATCGAAATTTCGTGCCAGTCATTGAATGCCCGGAGCTTAATTTCGATATGGATACGGCCATCCCTCTGGGGCTTATTTTAAACGAATTACTGTCGAGTATCTATAAATATGCAATAGGAGAGGAGGATGCAGTTGACTTTTCAATCGTCGTGGCACCGATACGCGACCATGTTTATTCATTAGTCGTATCAAACAACGGAGATCGAATTGAAGAGGACATCATCTCTGGTGAATCACAATGGTTAGGATTTCATTTGATCTATTTGTTGAGCAAACAACTTAATGGAAATTTCACTTACAAATATGATGAAAAAAACATTTTTATTGTGAATTTTATGGACACGGAAGGATGGCGGCAAATACCATAAGCAAAAGAAAGAAACAAGGCTTTAAACAGGAACCCATGAATAACCCAATGAAAGTAGCAGTAGTTGAAGATGAGATGATTATTGCAGAAAGCTTATCGAGGACCCTGAAGGCCCTCAATTATACCGTACTCGAACCAGTCTCGAATTATACATCAGCTTTGGAACTGATCAATGCCGAAAAGCCCGATTTGGTTCTGATTGATATTCGTTTGTCGGGGAGCAAAGATGGCATCGATCTGGCCAACGAGATCAATGCGCTTTATGATATTCCGTTCATTTATCTCACCTCAAATTCAGATCCGTTAACAATCGAACGGGCCAAAAAGACCACTCCGGCGGCTTATTTACTGAAGCCCTTTACGAAAGCAGACCTTTATTCCAGTATCGAGATTGGCCTTCAGAATTATTTGAAAATAAAAGAGCTGAAAACTGTAAAGTCGGAGCCGATAAACGACTATATCATGGTGAAGCACAACAAGTCGTTTGTGAAATTGGCCTTCAAAGAGATACTGTTTATCAATAGCCAGCATATTTATATCGAAATTGTGACGGTGTCGGACAAGAGGTATCTGGTACGAACCTCTCTGAACGAGTACCTGAAATTACTTCCTTCTTTTTTCCTGCGGGTACATCGCAGTTATGTTGTTAATGTCTATTATATCGAGGAAATTATTGCCCAATCGGTTGTCTTGAAAGGGAAAACCATCCCCGTGTCGAAAGAATACCGAAAAAACCTGAACGAGGTATTGAATAAAGCGTAGGTTTCTCGTTACCACCAGGTGGATGTTCAGAACTTTTTTGGGGCTTCCCGGAACAATTCTTTCTGTTATTAAAATGATCGGTAATATTTTTGTCCCCGAAGATTAATATCTGTTTTTGAAATATTTTTGGGGCTTATAAACAATGGGGAAGCTAATCAATTAGCTTTTTCTTTTTTGGGGAACGGATATCATGATTCATGAGGGAAACAGAATGGTATCTCAGT
>Ga0209098_1001276_pt1 | contig 24578 bp, 14 predicted proteins | sample AD_JPNHW1_MetaG_FD_184429 | JGI IMG/M metagenome (GOLD analysis project Ga0209098, IMG submission 184429) | Active sludge microbial communities of municipal wastewater-treating anaerobic digesters from Japan - AD_JPNHW1_MetaG (SPAdes) (version 2) | ecosystem: Engineered > Bioreactor > Anaerobic...
AAGATCGTATGGATTCTGGAAGGCATATTTGACTGCTAACAGCCCGTTATAAGCGGTATCGGTTGAAAAATCCTTGCCCAGAAACCTGGCAGCCAATTCTGCATTGGCCGGATTGTCCTCGACGATGAGGATTCTTGGCTTGTCACTATCCGTTTCGCGAGGCGTTACAGGCAGCGAACGAAGTTCCATTTCGGGATGGGTTTCGGGTTTCTCCTCCTGACCAGGTACTCCGCCATGGAAAATGAGAGTGAAGGTGGTTCCTGTTCCCGGAATGGAGTTCATTTGAATTTCGCAGCCCAGTAAGTCGCAGAATTTTTTGGTAAGTGTGAGCCCAAGTCCTATTCCCCCGTAGCTCCTTCCCATTCCCTCGCTGACCTGTCGGAATGCCATAAAAATCTGTTCCTGTTTCTCAACGGGGATTCCGATACCGGTATCTTTGATACTTATTTCGACCCGGTTTTTGCCTTCCTGCTCCTCGTTCATTTCCAGGGCGATCCAAACATAACCGGCCGAAGTGAATTTCACTGCGTTGTCGATAAGAAAACTGAGGATATCCTGCAGCATTTCCTGATCAGTGGAAAGCAGAACATTGTCCCGAAGGTTTTCGCGGAGGGTTATTTTTTTTGTCTTCGCAATATCCCTGAATTGTTCAAGCTGATTTTTGATCAAAACAGAGACATTGACCATGACACTTTCGGGCGCCTGGTTACCGCTTTCGAGGCGGGCCAGTTTATGTATTGCGTTGAAAGTGTTGAGCAGCAAGTTGCCTGAGTGGATGATGTAACGGGCCATTTTCCGGTCTTCAGTACCGGTCAATCCGTTGAAGAGCAGGTTACCGTATCCCACAATGGTTGTTAGCGGTGTTCGCAATTCGTGGCTCAGGTTGAGCAGGAGGATCGATTTGAAGCGATCGCTCTCTTCCGCTTTCTGTTTTGCTACCAGAAGTTCCTGGTTTGCTTTATTCAGTGGAGTGACATCGGTGAAGATGAGCAACAGGTCATCCAGGATATAGGTGGCGGCAATGAGGACTTCCTTTGTTTCTCCCCCCTTGGCATTAAGTTGGTAAGATCTTTCGGATAAAAAAACATCACCCGTTTGCTTTGAAGAAGCAAAATTCTCGCTCCATTCCTTTAGGATTTTCTCACGGTATTCAGGGTTCGGACAAGTTTTTGTCCACCAGGTTTCTGGGTTTGGGATGTCTTGTTGTTTATATCCAAGGAGTCGTTCAAAACTTTTATTGATATAGCGTGGTATCCCTTCCGGGTCGACAATGATAATGGCAAGGGGAGCGCTTTCGATCATTTTCCGAAAGCGAAGTGCATTGATTTCGGCTTCATTTTTTGCAGATTGCAGGGCTGAAGTCTTTTTCCTGACTTCCTGGTCCAGTACGAGTTGTTTTTTGCGTTGAAGATGTATGATATAAGCAAGGATGAGTGAAAGGATGAACAAAAAAAGACCCGGAATCCACCAGATGGATCGCACATTTTCTCTGATAAACCATTCGTTTTCGTGGGCAATGGCAGCAAAGGTACTATTGAAATAACTGAGGAAAGCAATTTTATGGTTTTCATGATAATTCTTTCCCGGAGTAAAGAAAGAATTTGAAGCCTCTTCGGACACCCCTTCCCTGAATATGGTATTCATCTGTCCTGCCGAATCGATTTCAACCAGATCCAGGGCCACCTCGGGCTGAAGTCCCACACCTGGATGGATCACTCTCTTCATGATATCCTTGAAGTCAAGTACCGTGACGATGAACCCGGAATCCTGTTCAATGTTTCCCGGTTTGAAGACCGGAAAGAAGGTGATCCTGATTCCTGATAATGAATCGAGTGGCAGGTCGGAAACAGGTTTTACAGCGACGGACCGGGAGAGACTTCGCGCAGTTTTCATGGCTTTCCGGTAGATTGGCACTGCGTACAGGTCAAAACCATACGGGAGAATGAGATTTTCATTCGGAGCATGGTAGCGAACCCTGCAGGAGGGTGTGCCCTTTTTGTTAACACCCCATGGGGCCCACAAGTAGGTTACATTTGGATTGTCAAAAACCACCGGATGAAAAAAATCCTGAAATTCTGTTGAATCGACTTTCTGACTGCTGGTAAAAAAGTTTCTTATAAAAAACTGGTTGAGTTCAATATTGTGAAATTCGGTACGAAGCTTGTCAAGGTAGGGAGTCGCTTGGATTTCGAAAAGGCGGGTGCGTTTTTCCAGTCCTTTGTCGTAGTCAATAACAGCAACCACGGTGCTGATAAAAAGTCCGGTGATCCCGATGATCAGGGCTTCAAGGAAGAGGGGTTTTCCCCTGCCTTGGTTTTTTGTCTTTTTAAGGGTATAGATGTAAGCAGAAATAACCAGTAGCAATATGAAAAGGGTCAAGAGGGCAGGGGTCAGTTTTGCCTTCAAAACCGTCTTTTGCCATTCCGTCGTATCGTCATCCAATCCGATGACCATGATAACTTGTTGGTTGGCAGGATCTAACACGGGAACCATGCTGGAAATGAAGGTGCCGTATTCGTCGGTTACCGGTCCGGTAAAACTGGGGCGCCCGTCAATGAAAATGCCAAAATCTTCGGGTGAAGGCTGTTTAAAGATGAGGCCCGGGGAGGAGCTGTATTTTTCATCGCGTGCGTGGCTTTCGGGTCCGAAGTGGAGAATGCCCTGTGAAAGACCGAGGCTGTATATTTCATTGTGGATAATTTTGGAATAGGCTTTCAACTGCCTGCGTATCTGATGAAATTCAGGCAAGAGGGTATCAGAAGGGAGGAAACTCAGTTTTTTTGCCATGTCCGGATGGATGGTCATGGCTATTTCAGAAGCCTGTCGAAGATGGAATTCACGGTAAGCGTTGTCAGCGGTTTGTCCCCTGTAAATCGTGTAAAGCGTGCCGAAGACAATAACCAGCACAATCGCGGCGTTGAACACAAAGTGGATTCTGAATTCTTCTTTGTCGATATTTTTCATTCGGAGTGGCGGTTTAAGGAGTGAGAACCCGATCGATAAGGGTGAGTATCTCCTGACGCGTAAAGGGTTTGACGATGTGTGCGTTCAGCCCCTGTTCCAGAATGGCTTGTTTTTCCTGGTCGGTAGCGTAACCGGTCACGGCAATAACCGGGATATGGGTATTTTTACTCATTTTACGAATCTCCCGGGTAGCCTCTATGCCATCCATTTCCGGACCCAGGTTGATGTCCATAAGTATCAGGTCGTAATCATTCAAAGTAGCAAGTTTGACTGCCATTTCACCCGTCATGGCCTTTTCGATGACAAACCTTTCTTCCAGGTATATCAAGAGTAATTCAAGGTTGGCTTCATTGTCTTCGACAACCAGGATCAGCGGTCGTTCGCGAACTTGTTTTTTGACCACAGGTGCCGGTACGGGTTTTTCCGGAAGAATGGGCCCGGTTTTAGCCATTAACCCGGCAGGGTGGGTATGGAAATAGAGAGAGAAGGTGGAACCAAATTGGGGTTTGGATTCAATTTCAATCTCTCCCTCCAGCATATCCAGAAATTTTTTACAAAGGGTAAGGCCCAAACCATTTCCTTCATGGCTTCGGCCGATCCCTTCGCTTCCTTGCCTGAAAGGCTCGAAAAGAATTTTCATCTGTTTTTCGGTAATTCCGATTCCTGTATCCTTGACGCTGAACACAACCCAATCTTCTCCCTTGCGGTTGATCTTCTCCAGTATGATCCATATCTGACCTGCCGGGGTGAATTTTATAGCATTATCTATAATATAAAAATAGATATTGGCTACCAGGTCGGGATCCGAGACAGCCATGAGATCGTTCCTGATTATTCTGGTGAGATGAAGGTTCTTTGCCGTGATTCTGTCCTCAAATTTGCCTACCACATCTTTCAGCAATTCCGACATGTTCATCTCTTTGATCGTCATTGTTTTATGACTTGACTCCAATTGTGCTAATTCCATGATAGAGGTCAGGGTCACCATGAGTCGTTTGCCTGACTGATGGATGAAGTTGACCATTTCAACCATTGACTCATCGGTCACAGTCTCTTTGAGCAGTCCGGCGAATCCCAGGATGCCATTGAGGGGAGTTCTCAACTCGTGGCTCATGTTGAGCAGCAGGGATGATTTCAGTTGACTGGCCTCTTCCGCCTTTTTCTTGGTGATTTCCAACTCCCTGACAAGGTTGCTTTTATGGATGATTTTGACTACTTCCTCCATAAAAAGGCGCAATTGCTCTTCATCGATTGGATCATAATTGATTACCTTATTTCCAACGCCGATGATATACCTGATCGTGTTATCAAAGCTGACGGGATGGATAAGATAGTGGTGCGCCTTGGAGGTATTAGCTGGTGGTGTAATAATGTTTTCAGAAACTGCAGAAACGCCTGAACACACTGGTTTACCAGAGGTTAAGCATTGATGCAGGATTGTTGATTCCCAATAGGGGTTCTCCGGTTCTATATTTTTGTGATAATTTCCCCGAGCATCAGGCGACCACCATACAGATTTCAGAAAATTTCCGGTTTCATCTATAAAATGGAAGGAACCGCAATGACTTTTAGTGAGCTTTATTGCTTCGTTCACCGATAGCTCGATGATATCTTCCTCGCTTCTTCCCTCGAGTTGGCTGATCCGGTATTGGGCCGCGATCCGGTTGTTGTTGTATTGAGCAGTGATCTCTCTTTCTTTCCGTTCAGTAATATCAAGATGGATGCCCATGATGATCAGTGGTTTCTGAGCATCATCAAATTCAATCACTTTCCCTTTGGATTCAATCCAGACATAATGACCCTGTTTATGCCTGAGCCTGAACTCTGATTTATAGTCAGGGATTTCCTGCCGGATAAATTGGTTCAGGTGTTCACTCGCTCTCTTTCGATCATCGGGATGACAAAGCGTTTCCCAGGTCGAGATGTGATCGGGCATATCTCCTTTTTCGTATCCCAGCATTGATAACCATTGAATCGCCTCAGAGCTTTCTCCGGTTTTTATGTTGTGGTACCACAAGCCTACGACACCTGATTTGATCAAAGCTGCAAACCTGGCATTGGAGGCAGTCAATTCCCGGAATGATCTGTTCCTCTCGGTAATATCGACAAAGGAAAGCATGATATTGAGAATCTCTTCGCCCGAATAAACCGGTGTGGCGGTCAACTGAACATCCATGATGGAACCGTCCTTACGTCTGACCTGGGTTTCACGATTGACCGGTATGCCATTTAAGACAGCTTCATAAATAGAAGCAAGCCGATCGGGGAAGACGGCAAAGGAAGTTATGTTTTGGCCGATTACCTCCTCTGCGGAAGAATAGCCTCCATCGCGGATTAAAGCATCGTTAACGTAAATTATGGTACCATCGGAATTGAGCAAGGCGATGGCGCTGATAGAGGAGCGGATGGCTGCTTCCTTGATCCTTAATTGGTCTTCAATCTCCTTCCGGGCAGCAATATCTCTGGATACCCCTAAGAAATAGAGAAAATTTCCGGTTTCATCATACGTACCGCTGATCGTGGCTTCTGTCCACACGGTAGATCCGTTTTTACACGGTTGTTCCAGTAAGAAAGTTTTGGTTGTTATCTTTATACCGGCTTGAAGTTGTTTGACGGATAACTGAATGTTTTCAAAGGCAATCGGCAGGGAAGAGGGACAGAGCGTTTCCTGAAAAGTTTGTTTCATTACCTCTTCCGGAGTAAAACCCCGCAATCGTTCAACAGAGGGACTGACATAAAGGAATTTCCCATCGATATCGAGGGTCCAGATGACGTCATGAACGTTTTCAGCCATCATCCTGAACTGTGTTTCCGACTGGATCCTTTTTTGTCGTTCAGAATAAATATCGGTGATATCCTGGACGATGCATGACATGGATCGAGGTTTCCCGCTTTCGGTGAAGATTGTCCTGGCGAACATCCGGTGGACCCGGGTCTCCCCTGAATCAAGTTGAAGACGATGGATGGTTTCATGCATCGCCTCATCTTTTTGGTATTCCAGAAAGGCGGTTTTGATGGTTTCTCTGTCATCAGGGTGTACCATCGCGAAGAAGCTATCCAGATCAGGATGGTAGTTCTCGGGCGATTTTTCGAAAAGTTTAAAGAGTTCGTTGGACCAACAGACGGTGCCTTGTTCCAGATCGATCTCGAAGGTGCCAATTTTGGCGATCTCCTGGGTCTTTTGAAGGTAATCTTTGCTTTCACGGAGTATGTTCTGCTGATCGATCATCCTGGTGACATCGTGAGCGATGGTCAGGTAGTTCTCTATTTTTCCCGAACTGTTACTCAGCGGTGAGATGTTGATTTGCAGGTTAAGCAGCTTTCCGTCAGGCCGAATACGGCGCGTAGAAAAGTTTTCAATTTTACGGCCGGCTTTTACTTCTGAGTAAATGTATTCCAGTTCATCTAAATGAGATTTCTGGTATAACTTACAGATGTTCATTCCGATACTATCTTTTGCGGCAATACCGAAAAGTTTTTCTGCACCTTCATTCCATGATAAAATGGTCCCTTCAAGATTGATTGTAATCACGGCGTCAACGGAAGTATCGATGGGTTGATCGACATTGCTTAAAATGGTGATGACTGCGTTGAGACATTGCATCTCCTTCAACCGCTCCTGTAAAAGTTCGGTTTTATGGTTAATCTCCTCTTCGACTTCATTAAAAAGGGTTCCCTTCTGACCTGCCAAAAAGATCAGAGAATGGTTGTTGTTGGTTGTAGCCACCCATTGCAGCCATTTGTACTCTCCGTTTTTGCATCGGAGTCGGTTGACGAAATTAATGGCTTCTCCTCCGTTGAGGAGTGTTTCTGTCAGTTTTTTCGATGTTGCGATATCGTCGGGATGCGCCCAATCAAGATAGTTTTTCCCAAGAAGTTCCTCTGTTGTAAATCCGGTAACAGTTACCCATCCCGGATTCAGGTCACAAAAATTCCCTTCCGGACTGGTGATGCAAAAAAGAAGGGTTGTATTTGCCAGTCCAGGACATCCTTGCATGGAATCGGAATCTTTCATAGGAGACAATGGTCTTGATTATCAGAAGAATCAATGGTGAAGGTGCTTTACGTGATCAATGCCATAAATAATTGAGATAGATACGAATATACAAATATATTCTTAAATACTGAAAAATCCGCATTTTATGGCCAAGAACTGTAATGATGACTGAAAAGAAATTCAATGGGAAGGTTAAATGGATTGGTTTTTTTATTAATTTTGCAGTCCTGTTTCAATTTCATCCTTTTAGCTCAGGAGTTCTTTAAATCAAAGCCCGGATGGCGGAATTGGTAGACGCGCTAGTTTCAGGGACTAGTGTCCGTACGGATGTGCAGGTTCGAGTCCTGTTCCGGGCACCAAATCACTTCAAGACCCGCTTTATTGGCGGGTTTTTTATTTTTCTGTACCCCAATAGGTACTCAAAAAAATCAAGTCTTTATTCTTTAAAGTTTAATCTGAAGCCCGTCAAGGATAAAGCTAGCTGCCTTGGCACAGATAAAAATGTACAGGATCCGGGATATCACCAGGACTCCGATCTTGCCAACGATCTTTTCAACAAAAGGAGCCAGCTTAAGAATCGGGAATATGGTCATGTAGACAAGAAATACTGTAATAACGGTTATAACATGACCGTCGCTCTGTAGCAGTAATATTGTCGTCAGGATCGTTCCGGGACCTGCAAGAAAAGGAAAACCCATTGGAAAAACTGCTACAGACTGGTTTTTCTGAATTGGGGAAAAGGATGGCTGAGACCCAAGAATGACTCCCCTGGCAGCGACGATAAACACCAGGATTCCACCGGCTATCTTAAAGGCCGGCATGCTAACATTAAAAACATTTCTAAGCATGACATCCCCGAATAATGCAAATCCAAGCACGATAGACCCGCCGGTCAGAACTGCAATTTCATACATCCCTGATTGTTCCTTCTTATTCATGGCAGATGTCAGGTCGGCAAAGAGGGGTAGATTCCCAATGGCGTTTACCATGGCGAATAAAAGAAGGTAGTCGTGAAAAAGCTGCCTGACGGAATCCATGGCGTATTAATTAACGGGAGCATTTTTTGTTCTGCCCATCCAGTCTAAATTTTTAATCTCATCGAATTGCTCTTTAAATATCCTGTAATAGAAGAGTTCCTCTTTTGTCCTCAATGTCCAGCCATTGTCTAAATTTCTTTCTGCCTTGAAGTCAGAGTCAGTGACTTTGACTGAGGCATAATCCGAGATCAGTTCTTCAACTCCCGAACCTTCCCAGAATTTTATCTTTGGCCGCCAGACTATTTTTTTCGGCAACATCTCTTCTATCGATTTGCGAAGTATCCATTTTTCAATCCCATCTCTGAGTTTTAAACCTGATGGTATTTGTTGTGCAAAGTCAAAAACATGAGGATCAGCAAAAACAACATGGGCTGTTAAGCCATGGGCAGATGCGCACCGGTCAACGCGCTGAAAGGCAGTATTATGAAGTCTCTTTGTAATATCTAAGAGCTCATCGTCAAGGTCATTTGCAGGAATTGTTTTAAGGTATTGGTAACCAGCAAACAATTCATCTCCTCCTTCTCCGGAAAGGACTTCACCGACATAGCCTGAAGTAAGATCTGCGACAAAGTAATTGATAATGCTTGATCTGACCAATAAGGCGTCGAATGACTCCAGGTGGTAGATGACACGAGGAAGGATTCTGAGCATTTCCTTTAAGTTGACAATCACTTCGTGGTGATGGGAATCTATATGGTTTGCGACTTCTTTTGCATATGAAAGGTCGGAGGCGTTTCTCAGGCCTCCGGCAAAGGTATGAAGTTCCTTTGCCCACGGTCTTGCGAGTGCAGCAATAGTGCTTGAATCAAGCCCTCCAGACAGCCATACGCCGATCCTATCCGAAGTTATTCTCCTGGAAACTGAAATTGTCAACCGGTTCAGTAACTCTGCTGCTGTCAAATCAGGATCGATTTGAACCGAAGGTTTCTTATCAGGCATAAAGAATTTAGTTTGCACAGAACTATTCATGACTGAACCCGGGGGACACTCCTTAATCGGTGCAGCAAAAGGCAGAAGTGCTTTAATTTCTGAACCAAAACAAAGATCTCCCATTTGTGTATAAGAGTAATACATTGGAGCTACACCCAGCTCGTCACGATAAATATGCCAATACCCTTGTGATTTCTTTATCTCAGCCAAATGACCAAACCCTGGGCCATCACTGAAGATTCCGTTGTGTTGATTTCTCAGGGCACTTTCTCCCTCATGTTCAGCCCAGGTTATGCCGATAGTTGCATCATCATACTCGAAGACAGCCTTCCCGTATGAACCTCGATGTCCAATGAATTCCAACATACTAAGAACAAGTTCCTTTTCACCTTGTTTTAAAATTCCTGCAATACCAGCCATATAGATGTGTTTAGATTATTGTTTGTTAAGTCTATTAATTATGCCTCTCAGCCTAAATTCCTCATCAATCGGCTCACCGGTAGAGGGATTGATCGCGTACCATGCACCATTTACAAGGCCCGTGATGATATTTCCGCACAGGTGAGGATTCCCTTTAAAATGAGGGGTATCAAGAAATCCTTCCTTGATGGCTGATGCGATGACGTACGGTTCGGCCTTGGGATCATCACAGTCTGCTCCCAGGTAACCCAATGATTCAATCAGTACTTTTGCCTCATATACAAGTTCAGCTTTTCTGGAAAGGATATTTTCATCTGCCCATACATCGGGAAGGCCATTCAAACTATTCCGAACGACACCATGAACGATTTGGCAGCTTTCGATCAGTTCCCCGGGAAATGTGGCATGATCTCCTTCGCTGTATCCGACGACATGAAGAATGTGGGGCTTCATTGACAGACTTATCATCGCAGAAGCGGCCAGCTGACCCTTAGCAATAAACGGTACTGGTGAAAAATGTGCTATCCCGGCCCGCACCTCACGGAAAATTTTAAACGAATCGTCTTCCAGTTCACTGATCATTTCCAGCTTTGCGGCCATTTTTGCAAGGTCCATTAATGGATTTGTGCCGGGTGGGGTATTGAACATGAATTGTGCAATGTAATTCATGACCCCCATCTTTTTTGCATTATAGGCAGCAAGGTAGGCCATGGCCACCGCCAGAGAATCATGCGCGTCACGGAGACTCCACTGATGTGACTCATTCACCTCAACAGGAAGGTTTTTGGAGGCGTACCATTTCATGACGCTTTGGTTTTCGGAAATGGCCTCTTTAAGTGTCCGGTTTGAACGTCCGTCCATGACGTTATACCAGCATAGTGGTATAGCCCCCCAGGCATTATTCATTGTTGTTACGCTCATTTCTGCCCATTTCAGCAGATCGCGTGTCCCGGCATAGCAACGCATCAGCGGATGATTCCCGCACCTGGAGGCTTCGTACAACGATGCCATATCCTCACTGCTGCGAACAGGCACGCCTCCTGCACCGGTCTGATTGTGATCCATCCCACCGGGCCTGAAAAAATGTTCCTGGGCATTCTGGTCCGGACCGATGGAAATGACATCCAGGACTCCTGACAGTGCAATTTCCCTTATTCCTTTGAGGGTTTCTTCCATCGTAGGCCTGCCGAAATGATGTCGCAGGATGGGATACGGATAGTTTTCCCTGATCCTGCTAATTAAATCGCTGGCATACCTTGTTTTTTCGGAATCGGACCATGTCCCTCTCAGGTACGATTGGATTTCAGCCATGGATTCTGATCCGTCAAAAGACCGTTCGAAAAGGCTACAATTCCTTGCTATAGCAGAAACGGGAGGCGTTCCGCCAAAGATCAACCTGGACTTCGACAGATTTTTTGATTTCAGTGCTTTCTCAAGTTCCTCGAACAAAGTTCCTGCAACTTCAGGCGTCAGCCGGTAACTGATGGCCGTTATTTCAGGTTTCTCACGAATTATTGCATCTACAATGCGGCTGATCGAAACGGCCGGTCCGAGTAAAATAGAATAGTACCCTTCGGCTTCGGCAATTTTTAAAAAATGATAGAGTCCGCCAACATGAACGCAGGTACCGATAGCCGCTCCCAATATTTTTTTCATCTCCTTATTTTTGTCAAGTTGGTGTGTGTTGTCTCTCCCCGATGGCAAGGAGCCGTAAATCACGGAGATTCATTCCCGAGATACCCAGCTTTTCAACAGTTCTCCCTTCCAGGAAGTAATCTTTCTGATTCAGCAGAGATGCCAAGTGTATCAATGAATCAAGGGTCGGTGTCGGGACCCCGAACATTCTGCCAACTGATGCGATTGGGACAAGACTGCATGGAACATCCTCTTCAATGTAACGCATCTTGAGTGTTTTTGGGGCGAGGATCGATCTGTAGCCCGGATTTTTTCGCATCGCTTCATAGAGTGACGCACCGTGTGTGCCATAGGCCATATAAAACCACTGATGTGCGGATATGGCCCGTATTCCGAGCGCTTCAGCAACATGAATCCGTTCTTTGTCGGCACTTTCAAGAACCCTGGTAACCGATTCAGTGGATCCCTGATGATAAAATTTGAAATCCTCATCATCTTCAATCCATCCAGCGTTTAATATGCACAGGGCGGGATGAAAGATGCTCCCGATGTTGTCGAAACTGGTTTTAAATATATTATCTCCAGGAACAAACTGCGGGTAGAGTTCCCTGAGTTTCTGTATAACCACGGGGATCAGGTGTGCTCTGACTGAAGCGACCGGGATAGAACTTTTGATACCGAAAATATGAGCCTGTCCGGGACCGATGACCCGTGAAGCATATATGAAAGTTTGTGCTTCCGAAACAATGACATCGGCTTTTACTTCATTGTGGACCAGTACCTGCTTGAACTCCAGGGCACCCAATGTCCGACCGGGATGTAAAACCACGATCTGGCCATCCTGCAGGTACGGAGCCATTTGTTCGGCAACCCAGCAATGGGCCAGCGCAGGCACAACTACCATCAGTAGTTCGGCACCTTTTATGGCCTCCTCCATGTTATTGGTGACAACATCAATTTTACCGAAACCGGTGATTTCCCCCTGAACTTCGACGCCGCCCGTTGCTTTCACTCCCCACAACCTTTCGTCTCCACGATTAAATAGCCGGACCTTGTAACCCATAATGGCGAGATGGCCGGCCATTGCCAGCCCCCCATGTCCGGCACCAATAACTGAGATTGGTGGATGCTGGTCTTTCATCGAATTATCTTCCATTTCTTTGATTTTATTTCGCTTAAAAGAACAGGATTTTTGCCAGGATTAATAATATGATGATCATGATCCATGATAAAAGAAAAATGATCTCTTTAATATGTTTTGGTTTTTTCATATCTTTACTTTTATGCACATTTGCTAATGTATAACAAGAGATTCTGATTTCTGATTAGGAATTCATTAGAAGTTAATTAGAAATTCTATAGAAAGAATTTTACCGGGACTTGCTATTTAACTTTGCATCAAACATTAATCCAGGTGGAACAAGGTATCATTTTAATAGTCGAGGATGAACAAAGGTTAGCTGAAGTTCTTAAAAAGCAGTTCGAGAGTGAGGGCTTCAGCATAGAACTGGCTTATGACGGGTATATCGGAAAACAAATGATCGATAGAACCAATTATAACCTGATCATCCTGGATATTAATATCCCGTTGATCAATGGTTATGACCTTTGCAAGGAAATCCGCAAATCGAACAAAAATGTCCCAATCATCATGTTAACTGCGCTGGGAACTCCAGACAATAAAATCACCGGTTTTGAAGCCGGGGCTGACGATTATATTCTGAAACCATTTGATTTCCGGGAATTATTGGCGCGTGTAAATGTCTTTCTCAGGCGTTCTGACACTACGCCGAAACAGGAAAAACTTATTCTGGCAGATCTTGTAATGGATACCAGCACACGGACAGTTACAAGAGCCGGGAAAAGGATTGATTTAACAGCCAAGGAATACGCGCTCTTAAAGCTTTTCGTTACGAACAAAGGCAAGTTACTGCCACGCGACCATATCATTGAAAAAGTATGGGGCATTGATTTTGATCCCGGAACAAATGTCATCGATGTTTATGTCAACTACCTGCGCAGGAAGATTGACAAGGATTTTACTTCGAAACTTATTCATACAAAGTTCGGATTTGGTTTTTACTGCAATGAAACGGAAATTTAAACCATGAATATCAAGATCAGGTTAGCCTTCCAGTTCACAATTATTACAGCAGGAGTTCTTTTGCAGTTTTCGGCACTTGTATACTATTTTTCATTTTCATCTCAAAGAGATAAATTCAGAGAAAACCTTACCAACAGGGCCAAAAATACGGCCATCCTATTGTTGAATGTATCGGAAGTGGATTCGATCCTATTGACGAAGATTCAACAATCCACCTTTTATTGGCAAAAAGAGGAAATTGTCGTCACAGATCACGCACTTTACACCTTGTATAAACTAAACACCGAATACATTACTTCGGAAACCATTAAAAAAAATGCTGCAGAAAACGAAGTAAATTTCTTTCGTATTGCGGAAAAGGATGGTGTGCATTACAGGCATACTTTTCATAATAAAGAGTTTAATGTCTTTGTAATGGCTTTTGACAATACACGCAGGGAAAAGCTTGCAGATCTGAGGAAAATTCTGATTTGGAGTTCTTTATTCAGCATTTGGGTTGTGGTGCTGTTGTCCTATTTTTTTGCAAATAATGCAATTAAACCAATTTCGGATATTATAGCCCGGGTAAAAAAAATCAATCATTCACATTTGAATACCAGGCTTGACGAAGGCAACAGAAAAGACGAAATAGCGCAGCTTGCAATTACTTTTAATAAAATGCTGAGCGACCTTGAGATTGCCTTTAAAAACCAGGCAGATTTTGTATCAAATGCATCCCATGAACTACGAACGCCTTTGTCGATAATGATCAGTGAGTCTGATTATATACTTGGACAAGAGCAGCAGCCTGAAATTTACAAAAGACATATTTCTGGAATTGTGGATGACCTGAAAAAACTGAATTCACAACTTAGCACCTTGTTAGAGTTAGCGCAGATCAACAAAGAGCAGCCGGTACAGTTTGCAAAGGTAAGAATCGATGAAGCCATTTTCAGCGCGATTCAGATAATAAAGGCCAAATACCCGGGACGAAAAATCATCCCTCTGATAGATTATCCCGAAAATGAATACGAATTACTCATCAACGGAAATTATGGGATGCTCGTTATAGCCTTCAGCAATCTTCTTGACAATGCTTGTAAATTCTCCAAGACTGTTGTGAATATTAATATTTCGATTGATGACCGGCTTATCAATGTGAGCATTTCAGATAAAGGTATGGGTATTCCACAAGATGAACTTGATAAGATTTATCAGCCCTTTCATAGAGCATCAAATGTAAAGTTCATCGGAGGCTATGGAATTGGTCTTTCATTGGTGGCAAAGATCTTGGAACTTCACCAGACAAAGGCAAATATCTACAGCACAATCGGTGAGGGTACCCGATTTGAACTACGGTTTGAGAAAATAAGTTCTACAGATATTACAGCTTAAAACATAAGAATATAAGTAAATGCACCTGCCAGGTATCCGGATAGAGCAAGCAGCGAGATTCGTTTCAAGAACCAGAAAAATGTTATGCGTTCCATGCCCATTGCAGCAACTCCCGCAGCCGAGCCGATTATAAGTATGCTGCCTCCTGTTCCGGTAGCGTATGCCAGAAATTCCCAAAAAAAGTGATCTGTCGGGTAAAGTGAAAGCGGGTACATGCCCTGAACAGCGGCTACTAATGGAACATTATCGACAATTGCGGAAAGTAATCCTATCGCCAGAATGGTGATGCTTTGATTTGAAAGGTTGGTCATCAGGTATTTTGCCCAATTATCAAGAATCCCGGAGGACTGAAGGGCCGAGATACATGATAGGATGCCAAGAAAAAAAAGAATGGTTGAGCTATCAATTCTTCGCAAGGCCTGAACGACAGAGAAAGGTCCTTTTTCTTTCTCATGTTTGTTTCGATGCACAATTTCAGTTAGGCCCCACATAAGCCCCAGAGCCAGCAGCATTGCCATAAAAGGAGGAAGATGTGTCAGTGACTTGAATAATGGCACAGAAAACAAAGCAAACATTCCTGTAAAGAAAACCAGGTTCTTCTCAAACGGGGATATGTCATTGGATCTGGAATTGCTTTTATTAACCTGACTGACAAGACCCGGCTTGATCATGAAGGTAGCGAAAATCATTGGAACAAACAGACAAACCAGGCTTGGGACAATAAGTTTCAGAATGATGCTGAAAGCAGTGATCTGGTTTCCGATCCACAGCATGGTCGTGGTTACATCACCCATGGGCGACCAGGCTCCTCCTGCATTGGCTGCTATGATGATGATTCCGGCAAAGGGCCACCGGTCTCTTTCTTCATGGATCAGTTTACGGATAATAGATACCATAACGATAGTGGTGGTGAGGTTATCAAGCAATGCGGAGAGAAAGAAGGTAATCAGGCTGATGATCCAGAGCATTACACGCTTGTTCCGGGTCCGGATTATCCTCGTAATGATATCAAATCCGTCATGTAAATCAATCAGTTCAACGATCGTCATGGCTCCAATCAGAAAAAAGAGAATTCCTGAAATATCAGTCATATGGGTTCCGATGGCTTCTGTCACCTTTTCCTTTTCGGCACTGAACAGGATGAAAATAGTCCAGGTTAATGAGCCGGCCACAAGTGCAGGAGCCGCCTTATTCATGCGAATTTTATGCTCCATGACAATGGCCAAATAACCTGTAATAAAAATGATGGTAAGGAGGATTCCGACCATAAAATTATTTCCCGATAACTATTTTTATTTTATCTCCTCCCACCCGTAAGTGTAACCAGGATTCTAGACGCTGGAGTTCAGATTTCCCAATATTTTTGCTGAATTTCAGGTAGACCAGGTTCACTGTATCGGGAATTTCGCTTTTTGTAGAACTTAATAAGGTTTTGGTGAATGATACTTCCTCCACCTGTGGGTACAGCGCCCTGATTTCATTGGGCATTGTACCTGATAAGTATCCGGACTGATATTTTGTTAGTTCCTTTTCAAGCAGGTCAATCTTTTCTTCTTTTGATAACAAAGTCTCTTGATTTTTTTTATAAAGATCTTCAATGATTTGAGATTTCATGTTGGTGATATCAGAAGAAGTCAACTCTTTCATCCCCTGGGTTACCTTTAGATTTGCATTCAGCAAATGATAATCTCCGAGTTTTTTCTTTGCATTTTCCAAAAGGTCGGGGCTGATACCTTTGCCAATATAAACAACTTTGATGGTCGCGGTACCAGCATCAATTTTTTTCTCAATAATGGTGTTCCCTTCAAATATCAACTCCTTGCTAATAAACCGGCTTGCATTGGTCTCAAAAACATTCCTGCGGATCATGTAATATGCTATAACAACACTTGGCACGAAGGTTATAATGACAATTAACCAGATCCAGAGCCTCATCCTATGTCCGGTGCTTTCATCATGATATTTGTGCCTTGGGAAATGCAGATATCTGACCATAAGAAAAGTAGCCAGACATATAAAAACAGAGTTAATGAAGAAAAGATAGATAGCTCCCATGAAAAAAAACATATTTCCGACGGCCAGTCCATAGCCTGCTGTGCACAAAGGCGGCATTAAAGCTGTGGCAATCGCAACACCAGGAACTACAGTTCCTTTTTCCTTGGTTGAGGCAGCAACGATTCCCGCAAAACCGCCAAACAGTGCTATAATCACGTCGTAAACCGTCGGTGTAGTCCTTGAAAGCAATTCAGAGTGTGCTTCGTTCAACGGGGACAGTAGAAAATAAAGTGTTGAGGAGATCAGACTGATCACGATTGCGACCAGAAAATTATAGGCAGATAACCTCAGTAACCTGAAGTCATTGATGCCTGCTCCTAGTCCGATTCCCATGATCGGCCCCATCAGCGGCGAAACCAACATGGCCCCGATGATGACGGCAGTTGAGTTGACATTAAGCCCTACCGAAGCAATAATGATGGCAAACATCAATACCCAGAGATTGGTTCCTCTGAAATAGATGTTTCTGGTAATAGCATCTGTAACCTCTCCATATTCCTCTTTGTTCTTTTCAAGATTGAAACGGTCTTTGAAAAATTTGGATGAAACGGTTTTGAAATTCATATAATTTAGAATATTGACATCAGCAAATTTAATATTTTCTAGAGATATTACTTATTGTAAATGAGAATCCTCGGAAAGATAAAAAGAAGTATTTTACTTGCTTCCCCTTTAGCAGATAGTGAAATACATCCTTCTCGATCTGGCTGTGAAAGCCGCTGATAACACATTTACCTGCTACTCTTTGTTCAATTGCCCAGTCATAACACTTCATTACCACCGAAGCAGGTATCTTTCTACTGCAAAGAAAGGCAGTTTTTTGAATTGATATAATATGATGATTACCAATGTATTTAATATTCTATTGACGTGTTCTGTTAGCTTTTTATCAACTAATCGTGTTTTATTTCACCTTGATGCGTTGATAGAATACCGCCGCCAACGCCGTTCCCCTGCTGATAATATACTTCCAATACGTAACATTCTATCTAACTGCCCTTTGATCTTTCTTACCGGGATCTCCTGCCCGATTCTCTGGTGAATTTCACTGATGGAACTTAACGGATAGGTCTTTAAATCCTGATATATCAGTTCATTCAAACGGTAATCTTCGATTCGTTTCAGATTCGTCTTGCCTTTAAATTGCGTCTTTCTAAGCCACTCAGGGGTAATGAAATATTCCACACCCTTTGTTTTTCCTTTGGAAAGAACAATTCTCAGATCTATCAATCTGCCTAACCAATCGCGGATGGAGTTTTGTTGAGGCAAGTTCAGCAATGAAGAAAACTCAAGGGCCGTGAGTGATGTGTGTTGTGCGATCAAGCCCAGGCAGATCATCTCTTTTGACGAAGTTGAAATTCATCGTTGATGATAAAATCTGGTTCTTCGTCGATATAGATATTATATACGATCATATCTAATTATTAAATTAGATGACTTACTTTGATTTTTTTATATTTTTTCCCCAACCCGAGAGTTATGGCGGTTGGATTTTTAATAATAAGTTCTCCCTTTTGCAAACCGGAAATGGCTTCTTTGATTTCATTGTAGTCTTTGCCGGATACGCCAAAGAGGTCTTTAATTACGCTGTCGTTGATGGATTGCTGCTTCATTATTAGGGGGTATTGGGCATTGGCATAAAAATCGAAGTACTCGCTTTTGTAGCTTTCCATGTTCTGGGTGGCTAATATTATGCTGATGCCTTTGTTGCGACCTACGGCAATGATGTCGCGGAGGGGTTTGTTGTCGAATCCAAGCATGTAGTGGGCTTCGTCGATAATGGTAAAGTGCCGGAGTTCAACACATTCGTCGTCGGATAGCTGTTTGGGCAGGTGTTCGTAGATCATGTTCAACTTCGATACGATAAAGTAAACGATCGCTTTTGCCAGAATACCGTCTTTAGGGAATGCATCCATTTTAATGATGAAACTATCTTTGATGATATCGATGGAGTCTTCACGTGCAAATAGGTTTGAACGAATGAGTTGTTTGAAAACGGATTTTATACTGTCATCTTTGTCCTGGTCGCGTTCCGGCTGAAGTTTTGTGTATTCTTTCAGGATGAGTTCAAAAGTGACCGGTTTGCTTAAGGTGGATCGATAGGCGTTGATGATTGCTTCTGAAAGACGGTTGTTCATGTTAGCGCTCATCCGGGCATTGTCGATGGCGATGATGGCATTGGCCAATTCGGTGGAATAGAGATTGATCTCATTTTGGGTTTTGCCGGTAAAATCCTTGAAAGGGGTTATCGGAAGTGGCGATGCTATCGGATTTAATATTGATGACCGGTCGGTTTCAAACAGACTGAGCCAGGAGTTGTTGGCCGGGTCTGAAAATTCTCCTTTGTAATCGAAAAGCAGAAAATTTACCGGATAAGAACTGTCAATCGAGCGTTTGCGGATTTCGTTGATAAGTACGGCCAATAAATTTGATTTTCCGGAACCAGTGCTGCCGGCAATGATAATCTGTGTATTCGTTACTTCTTTTCCATTAAGATTTAAAAAGGCTGGGATGTCGTCTTCATAGTTACCAATGTTCAGGTTAAGAAATGGGATGGCACCCGCTCTTGTTCCGGTTTGAGTTAAAGTGTTCATCAGCCACTCTTCAGCAACCTGATCATTGGAAAGCAACCTGGCGCCCCGAAGAATTTCCGCATTGATGATTTTGCTTTTCAATATTGTATTACTCCAATCAATATTGATCCCACGATAACGGAGTTTGAGTAATCCGGAGTAAACCAGCCCAAGATTATGCAGGGTAAACAGGTTCTCAAAGATGCGGTTACTTGTTTTGGAAAGTTGTACTTGCTCGACGGAAGATAAATCACGGTGTTCCTGGTTTGTCAAACCGGCAAGAAGGCAAATTCTCATTATTTTGTTGCCATTGAGCGCTACCGGTTTTTGATTTGGAGAGTAATCAGCGAGGTTGATGCGTTGCTCTATTTTTGAACGAACTTCGGAGAGATCTTCCATTAATCCCTCAGACTGTCTGATATTTTGAAGGTTGATTGAGGACATAATTAATATTTTTGAGTAAACCCAAAGTAACCAGGTTGAATTTCTGTAAGTTGCTTTTCGCGATCTCTGATCAGGGTGAAGGATTTCGAGATGAAAGAATCAATCTTTTCGAGATCAGTATTGGGCCGTATTTCACTGTCGGAGCTTAGTAGGATGGTTTGATGCGATAATTCCGGAAAATAGTGCTCGAGGATCGTCGCTCTGCTGTTTTCGTCAAGTACGCCCATTACCGTATCAATCATGACTGGCGGATCATAATCACCATATTCATGAAGCGCCTTTAGCAAAACCTGCACGACCACCTGTTTTGATGCGGTGTTTAATTGGTTCAGGTAAATTTCATTCCCTGATTTGTGATAAATTTTGAAGGTGAGGTTTAAAAGGTTTTCAGACAACTCAACCCGATCAATGACATCCTTGTAAGCAGCCAGATTGATGTTCAAGTCCTGCTTCATTTTTAATTCAATCTGTAGTTTTTTAGATTTTAACAGCTTGTTGGCAACATCATCGAAGAATGGTTTTAGTTTTCCCAAAGCTTCATATTTTGGATCTGGTTCCTGATTGGTCTGGACGTCGAACTGATGCAAACGTTTGTCGATTTTGGAAATTTCAACTCCTATTTCGTCAATATTCCTTTCTATTCGCTTGATGTTTGCCTCATTTTCCTCATATGCCTTTAATAATGTATAGTCACGTCCGGTGATCTGGGCTTTCATCTGTTCAATTTGCGCTTCCAACACCGGTATTTGCTTGATTGAAAGGTTAAGTTCAATCTGTTGTTGATTTATTACCGGAAAAGGATTGGCATATTTTTGTCCGAGCAGCGTGTCTAATGCCCGAATCTCTGAGAAATCGAGGAAGTCGTATTCAGTATTGGAAATTGCATTTTTCGAATCGGAAATTACAAAATCTACCAGGTCACTAAGTTGTATATCTTTGATAGTTAAGTTATTTTGTTTTAGATAACGCAAAATAATTTCGCTGATAGCTTCTATCTGTTCCGGGGATAGGTTGCTGCTTAACTGTTGCTCTTTTTGCTTTGTGATTTTTAGGATAAGATTTACCTCTGGTTTAATCACCTCAATCAATTTTGGTAAACAAACATTAGGTTCCAAATCTTTAACAAATGTTTCAACATCGTTCTTGTACAGCTCTTCACGTTTTAAAATATTGTCAATCTGTATTTTGGTCTGCTCTATTTTGTTTTTAATAGTAGCTTCCTGGTTTATGCCCGCTTTAAGATTATCGTAGATTTCTTTATTCGCTACAGAATATTGCAATGCGTCCTGTAATTGCGCTTCAAGATTTTTCAGTTCCTCTTCTTTCTTCTTTTTTGTTTCCACCAATTGTAAATACTCGCTTTTTTCATTCTCAACCTGAAGGCGTTGAGCGGTATAAGATTGATATAGACTTTCAGCAGATTTGGCTAATTGCAGGTATTTGTTGAAACCCATCACATTTTCGATGTTTTCTTTGATGACGCGGTTTAGCTGGTCTTCTTTCAACAGACTACCGGCTTCCATGGCATCGAACAGGAAATAGCGGCTGAGTTCCTGGGGCAAATTGGCTTTGATGATTTTATTAACCTGGGCTTCCTGTTCTGCCCTTTGGGCCGGTGGGGTTGCAGTGCCATACAGAAAGATTGTGCCATTCATGTTAAGCTTTACACTTTCGACCGGATTTCCTGATGGGTTGAGCCGATAGGTACGACTTAGAACATAGTGCTGATCTTCTGACAGAACTTTTCCCATGAAATGGAGTTCCAGCTCAATTTTCTCATCCTCATGCCCTAATGCACCGGCATTCAGTAACTCGCGGAAATGTCGGGCTGAGTGAATTTGCAAACCGTACAATGCGCCGTAGATAGCTTCAAAAAAAGTGGTTTTTCCACCACCGTTTGCCCCACCAATCAGGATGATAGGCCGATCTGCTAATACAGAAATGTCGAGATCGAGGTTCAGGTAAGTTTTAAAATTCCTGGCTTTTATTCGTTTAATCAGCATGTTACTTGATTTTTTGCAGCGCTTTTTCGATTATTCTTTCAACTGTTTTTCCATCCACCTCCTGGTTTCTGATCTTCTTTTCATGAAATTCCTTAAGGATTTCTTCTTTTATCCAGTCAAATTCAAGTTTATGATCCAGGCAAATGGCCTCAATCAGGCTGATATCCTCTTTTCGGATGCCATAATGAAGAAATGTGGTGTCTAATCCCTTTTTTGCCATGACGTTAATTGATATTTGTAAGTGCAGGATTATAAAAGTCCCAACCAGTGTGATCTTTTGTGTTCTCAATTTTATTCCGGCAAAATTGCCAGACAAGTGTATTGTTGATTTCTTTGCAGATGATCACGCCTCCAATCGTGGGTAATCCCTTTTTTGTTCTTTCATTGACATAATCAATCAAGGCATTGTGTTTTAAGTGGGCATTGGCCGGATCGCTGCCTGATGATTTAGTATCAAAAAGGCTGGTAGTGCCATTTTTCGAAAGGATGACGTAATCAACGTAAAACAAACTTTCTTTACCGGTATAATCAGTATATGGTATTGCAAAGTGTTCTTTGGCGCTTTCTCCATTCTTGTACCACCACTCGATGTAGGCTTTATTAGCATCCAGAAAATTGGCAAATATTGCTTCCGGTTTGGATGCTTTGTGATATTGGTAGAAGGGTTCCAGCACATGGGATGGAATATCAACCTTAACGTATAATTCATTGTATATTCTTTCGGAGGGCACCTCCCAGGAGTATTTGACAAGTTCTTTTCTGGTGGTTTGGGCTTTTTCTTCCTGAATTTTCGTAAACCGCTCCAATGCTTTGGTTATCAGCTCTATGAATAAAGGCTGATTTTGGGAATGGAGAATGACCTTAATTGATTCGAATTCGCTAAAACCCAGGTATTCCTCAAAGAGCATTTTTAGGGCCATTTCCAGAACAGGCGTTGAGTCTACCGGCGCAAAGGAACCTACGTTGCTTCGACAAAATTGCCGGAAGAGTTGGTTGAGTTCATCGGGAGTTTTGGCAAACCGGGCAATATCTGTGACAATTTTCACCTCTATATCCCCTGTAAGTATTACATTTTCAGGAATAACGATCTCAATTGTGTTAACGTTGACATCGATCATTCTCTGGATGAGGATTTGCCGGTTTCTGTCGTGGACACTTACATCCTCCAAAGCTTTACTGACTCCCCACAGTTCCTCTGCTGTTTCGTACAATGTGATGCGGAATTTTGAACCCAGACGATTGCGAAATAGCTTGTTGTTAATGTAGCTTGATAAAAGAGTAACCGGTTTATACGGTTCCCGGCGGATGGCCTTGTTCATGGTAATATAGTTCATGTCGTCAGCCACAATCTGTATTCTGTCTTTACTGAGATTCGTGTAAACGTAACCTTGATTGAGCATAGCATCGGGATAGTGCTTCTGTTCGGGCATGCGAAGAATGCGGCCAACGGTCTGAATAGTGAAAACAGTGCTTTTTAGTTCACGGAATATCAGAAGAACAGCGGCCCGAGGGCAATCCCAACCCAGCGCAATGGCCTGCTTAAACAACAACACTTCCACCATGTTGTCTGGCTGTTCAATGTCTTGCAGGTTGTCCCTTTTGCCACTGAGCCAAATAGCCAACCTGTTGTTCTTGACGGAAATATCATGATAGACCTCAAGATATTGAATGACCATGTCAATATATTTTTGGTCGTCCAACGTATTGTCTTCGGATGTGTCGTTGGGTAGTTGAATCAGAAGCAGGGGGTTGATGGAATTGTTGAGCTTTTCATTGGCGGCAACCAAGTCCCGGCGTTTCTGCAAGGAGATGTCGACCAACATCTGGTCGAGTGTTTTACCGCCTTCCTGCTCGAATGAATCCAAAGCCGGATTAAGAACAATTCCTTCTTTAATCATTTCTTCCTTAATCACATCCTGACGCTCGATGACCGTTTTGTAATCGGAGTTAGATGTTGGCGTGGCGGAGACCCTGATCTCAATTTTGGGATTAATGCGGTTTAAAACTTCATTGGCCCGTTTGGCTGTTCTGGGATTTGCAAACATGTGCTCCTCATCAATGATCACAATGATTTCGATATCGTTGAGACGGGCCGCATTGACATAAGAATAGAGCGTTTTATTTTGCTCGTTTTCGCGAACCATGAGGTTTTTTTCTTTATTGATGCTTTCCCAGTTCACGAATAAGACTTCGTTTGGTTTAATGTGGCCATCGGTGATATCCTCGAAAAAAACAGGCTTAATGGAGCGCATTTCAGAAAAATATCCCTTGATGGCGTTATAACTTTGAATGTAGAGTTTGTTTGGGGCAATCCAGACATAACAGACCCCGCGTTTTCCCAAATCAAGTTTATCGGGTAACTCTTCGGACAGCCGGTTTAGGAACGCAGCCATCGTGATGGTTTTTCCGGCGCCGGTTGGGGCTTTGAATATCAGGTTTTGTCGGGCACCGGGTCGTTTTAAAAGTTTATAGGTGTTATAAACGAGGTTTTCGACAGCTTCTGACTGGTATCTTTTCAACGTGATCATGGTTCAGCCCTCCTGATTAAAAAGATCGTTGTCAACTACTTCCTGCGGTAATTGGCTCGCAGACTCACCGTTAATATCCTCCAACTCCGGCAGCCGGGCTCGTTTTTTGGAGGGAAGGATATTTTGATAAGCCTTGTATATGGCATCTGGTAAGGCACATAGTGTAATGTGTGGCAGAACATCTTCAAATTCTTCGGTGTATGGATACTGACCATTGCTAAAGACATATACTTTTACTGATTTCTCTGGCTGCTTATTATCGATCAGTTCTTTCAAAATTATTACCGCCTCTTCAATTTTTTCATCGTCATAAACGATACAGAGAAATTGTGTGAGATCGTCGGTAAATAATTTGATCCAGGACTGATTTCCTGAAATGAACTCAGCCGTGCAATCTGTGTAACAATTTTCTTTGATACTTAGCAGGTCAGTAGCCGATTTGGTTAGTTGCCGCTTGTTTTTCAGGGATGATTCTCGGGGAACGAAATCGCACTTGTAATAGCGAAGGTTGTTG
>Ga0209098_1001277_pt1 | contig 24573 bp, 21 predicted proteins | sample AD_JPNHW1_MetaG_FD_184429 | JGI IMG/M metagenome (GOLD analysis project Ga0209098, IMG submission 184429) | Active sludge microbial communities of municipal wastewater-treating anaerobic digesters from Japan - AD_JPNHW1_MetaG (SPAdes) (version 2) | ecosystem: Engineered > Bioreactor > Anaerobic...
CTGAACCAGATATCCTTCAATGTAGGCGATATCATAACCATCGAATAGTTCAGGTGTTAAATCGTCGGGCGAAAGTGCGATGGCTGCACCCAGATAGGTTCCAAAAGTTCTTTCCGAATCGGGACTCACCAGTGCCATCGCTATGCCGGTTGGAATGTGCGATTTGAAAAGGATGGGCCTTGCACCAATTTTTTCCAGTCCGTCGTGGTACGATTTTCCCATTTCATCCTCACCAACCTTACCAATGAACGCAGCATGAACGCCAAGATGAGCAAGCCCATCCACGGTATTGGCCACCGAGCCTCCGGGAGCATGGATTTTTTCCAGCCCTTCGGTTTGCTTGTTAATACTGGCCGAAGTTGTTGCATCAACCAGTGTCATACTACCTTTTGGTAAGTTATTACTGTGAAGGATTAGGTCGTCGGCAAGTTTTACCACAACATCCATCAACGCATTTCCAATTCCAATAATCTTTTTGGGAACCATTTTACCTCTCTGATTTCAGTGAGCCGCAAATTTGATAAAATTTTCTATTAATCGTGCCAATCGATATGCTGAAATGAAATAACATTGTAAATTTCCAGAAAAAGTTAAGAACCAATGAGAACTCAACCTTCCCTGGCGGACAAGAAGATTTATTCGGCCTTCATGCTGCTTTTCTTTTTGAATATATTCACTGGCTTTGCCCAGGAACCGGATTGCAAATTGAAACTTAAAGCAATTGTACAATTACCGCTTCCAATCCGCTGTTTTCAGGAACTTTGATCGACTGCATTCCGATCGATTCAGCCATCCGGCAATTGTCTTCCCGGTCGTCGACCATGACCGTTTCTTCTGCTTTAATCCCCGCATGATTTAGCACAAAGTGGAAACTTTCAGCATCGGGTTTGCGAAATCCAATTTCAGAAGAATAAAAGACTTTTGAAAAGAGATCGGGCAGGTGAATGTGGTACCGGTTTTTAAAATCCTGCTCAAAGCAGCTGATATGGATCGCATTGGTGTTGCTCAATAAGAACAAATTATACTTTTGAGCCAGCGATTTGACCATTTCAACTCTTTCGTGGGGGAACTCAAGGACCATTGCATTCCAGGCATCGACAATTTCTTCTTCAATAACCGACGGCTTGCAAATCTTTTTAAAGTAATCGAAGAACTGGTTTTTATCCCATTTCCCTACCTCCATCGAACAAAGAGCTTCGGTTGCATCTTCCCAATTAATCGATTCATAGATATCGGGCTGCATGATTCTTTTAAAAGCCTCTATCGTATTTGACGGTTCAATATCAACAAGGACTCCGCCCAGGTCGAGTATGACATTTTTTACGTTTTGCTGGTCGATCATGATCAAAAGTTATAAATTGCCGCAAAGTTAATATCCTTATGAAATCATGAGAATAAACGGACAAAATTTTCACACGATATGGGCCGATAAAAATGATCCGAAAAAAATAAAGATCATCGATCAGCAAAAGCTCCCTTTTGAGTTTTGCATAAAAACCCTTCAAACATTTGACGATGCATTCAATGCTATCAAAGAAATGATTGTCCGGGGTGCGCCCCTTATCGGGGTTACGGCAGCTTATGGCATGTATCTTGGATTACTAAATTTCAAAAATGAAAAACCTTTAGCCGATTTTCTGGAAGAAATTTGCGACCGCATGAAGAGTGCCCGACCTACTGCCGTGAATCTTGCCTTTGCCGTTGATACAATGTTTGCAACTTTAGAGAAAACCGACAATATTGAACAGATGATTCCGTTGGCACTGGATAAAGCCAATGAAATAAAACAATTGGAAATCGAAAACTGTAACTCCATTGGTGAACATGGGGTGACTTTAATTGAAGAAATTGCAGCCCGAAAACCCGGTCAGCAGGTCAATATTCTTACCCACTGCAATGCGGGATGGTTAGCCTGCATTGACTGGGGAACCGCGCTTGCCCCGGTTTATAAAGCCCATCAAAAAGGAATTCCGGTGCATGTTTGGGTCGACGAAACCCGGCCGCGAAACCAGGGAAGCAAACTTACTGCTTTTGAATTGAAGCAGGAAAACATTCCACACACCGTTATCCCCGATAACACCGGCGGACATTTGATGCAACACGGTATGGTGGATCTGGTGCTGGTTGGCAGCGACCGAACAACCCGAACCGGCGATGTTTGCAACAAAATCGGAACTTATCTGAAAGCGCTTGCTGCTTCGGATAACGGTATTCCATTCTATGTCGCTCTGCCCACATCATCCATCGATTTTTCCATTTCGGATGGCCTGACCGAAATCCCAATCGAAGAACGAAACGGAGACGAAGTGAGATTCATGGAAGGGAAAAGCGGAAAAATACAGGTTGTTCCCGAAGGGAGCCCGGTTGCCAACTATGGTTTCGATGTTACACCCGCCCGATTAGTTTCTGGTTTGATTACCGAAAAAGGAATATGTGAACCATCTGTCGCAGAAATCGAAAAACTCCTGAAATCGGAATAAGTTCCAAATCCGCAGCTACAAACTCATTCCGAAGTTTTCACTGAAAGTTAACTTCTTTTAACAACGTTGTTTTTACGTTGCCTGCTTTGATTTTGCCTATGTTTATGGCCTATCAAAATTTTGAATTGACAATGAAGGGATTATTATTAGGAGGATTACACATTCGAGTTCCTATTTTTCAGGGAGGAATGGGTGTTGGAATTTCGTTATCAGGGTTGGCTGTTGCAGTGGCAAACGAAGGAGGTGTTGGGGTTATCTCATGTGCCGGATTGGGCCTTCTATATAAAGACAGGGCTAAAGATTATCTGCAAGCCAGTATTGAAGGATTAAAAGAAGAAATCAGAAAGGCAAAGGAAGCAACCAAAGGGGTTATTGGTGTAAACATTATGGGTGCATTGACGAACTTCGACGATATGGTTCGCACCTCAATTTCAGAGAAAGTTGATATCATATTTGCAGGAGCCGGGCTACCGTTAAATTTACCAGGTTTCTTAAAACCCGACAGTACCACCAAACTGGTACCCATTGTTTCTTCGGGCAAAGCCGCAAAGATTCTTTGCCAGAAATGGAAGGCCAATTATGATTATTTGCCCGACGCTTTTGTGGTCGAAGGCCCCAAAGCCGGTGGCCATCTGGGGTTCAAACGTGATCAAATCGACGATGCAAATTTTTCGCTCGAAGAGATTGTGCCGGAGGTAGTAAATGAAGTGCGCATATTCGAGGAAAAATACAACAAGGAAATTCCGGTCATCGCTGCCGGTGGTTTGTACGATGGGATAGATATTTACAACATCATGCAGAGAGGTGCCAAAGGGGTTCAATTGGGAACCCGCTTTGTGACAACCCAGGAATGCGATGCCTCTGTCGAGTTTAAACAAACTTACATCGATTCAAGAGAGGAGGAAATCGGGATTATACAAAGCCCGGTGGGAATGCCCGGACGCGCTATCGCAAACAGCTTCCTCGATAAGGTAAAGCAAGGTTTGAAAATGCCCAAAGTGTGTCCGTTTCATTGCATAAAAACCTGCGACATAAGCACCAGTCCATACTGCATTATTACCGCATTGTTCAATGCAGCCAATGGGAATATGGCTTCGGGTTATGCTTTTTGTGGCAGCAATGCCTATCGGGCTTCTAAAATCATATCGGTGAAAGAATTGTTTGAAGAGTTAATCCAAGATTTCAAACAAAAGAAAGATGAGATCACATCAAAATAATTTGAATGGCTTTAATAAACCATTCGGGGAGCTCGTTTCGAAAGAAGCGGGCTCTTCTTTTTTTGAGAAAATTATGAATTTTTGAGATTATTTATCAAGTGCTGATTATCTTTACTCTTTGAGAACGATGAATATAATTTTGATTAATAAGATAAGTTCATTTTCAGTAATTTGTTTGCTATTTTTTGTTAATGATATTTATTTCATTAATTTAACCTGTCAAAAAAAATCTAGCCATGAAAAGAAAACTTGCTATTCGTTTTTTTATGTTGAAAAAGAGCCGACTACTCCTTATTTTTTCCCTTTTTCCCTTTTTGGGTATATCCGAAGTTCTTGCTCAGGAAGTACTTTCTTCGGGTGGAAGCACTTACAAAGGATCGACCGTTCAGCTTGACTGGACCGTTGGTGAGCCAATCGTCGAAACCATCTCTTCGGGTTCAGGTGCCCTCACTCAAGGGTTCCATCAAGGCAATCTTACAGTCACAGCCATCGATCAGATGACTTTGGGAGGAATACAACTAAAAGTATATCCCAACCCGGTTTCAGATCAGTTGATGATTGGTACGGAGGAAAAAGAGATGAAGAATCTTTCTTTTATGCTATATAATGTTACCGGTCAGTTGCTCCTTCAAAAAGTGATTGAGCAGCCTGTCGAAACAGTGAACATGCAAGCTTATGTTCCTGGCAATTACCTGCTGAAGGTCTGTTCCGAAAACAGTACTCCGATACAAACATTCAAGATTGTTAAGAACTGATGTTGTTTTGGCAATTATGCCCATTTTAAAGAACCTAAAGTTAAAATATCTGCTTATGAAAAAAATCTTTCTTTTTACCATTATTCTTTTCCTGTATATGAGTGTTATGGCACAAGCCCCGCAGGGATTTAAATACCAAGCGGTTGCACGCGATGCTTCGGGAAAAGTATTAGCCAATCAAACGGTAGCTTTCCGGGTCAGCATCCATGAAGGAAGTGAATATGGGAGGATTGTCTATAGTAAAGAACTTAGAAAAACGACTAACAATTTTGGTCTGGTCGATTTTGTAATTGGTGGGAATACCTCTGAATTTGAAGCGATCGAATGGTCAAAAGATGCATATTTTGTTCAAATAGAGCTTGATCCGTCGGGAGGTGCCGATTATCAGATGATGGGAACCAGCCAGTTGATGAGTGTTCCATATGCTCTTCATGCCAAAACGGTTGAGGTTGATAAGGTGGACGACGCGGACGCAGACCCTGCAAATGAAATACAGGTCCTATCAAAAAATGGGGATATGGTAACCCTTTCTAAGGGGGGAGGAATGATTTCGATTAACGATTCGGACGCTGATCCTATGAATGAGATCCAAACCATTTCAAAAGTTGGGAATTTGGTCACCCTTACCAAAAATGGGGGTGGTTTTGTTGATGCGGTTGATGATGCTGATGCGGATCCAACGAACGAAATTCAGCAACTTACCAAGTCAGGAAATACCTTGACACTTTCGAAAGGCGGGGGTAGCGTAACAATTGATAATGCCGATGCCGATGCCGATGCAACCAACGAGATTCAAACGTTGAGTTTGAGCGGATCCTCATTAAGTCTTTCGAAAGGCGGGGGTAAAGTTACGCTGCCTTCATTTTCCGGCGATAACTGGGGAACACAGAGTGTTGTTGCCGATGCTACTCTTACAGGTGATGGAACTGCGGCTAATCCCCTGAAAATTGCACAACAATCGGCCGTTGCGGGGCAGGGGTTGAAGTGGAATGGAACTTCATGGAAGCCTGGCCGGGTCGATTCTGATTCAACCAATGAGTTACAGACTTTACTCCTGATTGGGAATAATCTTTCGCTTTCAAAAGGGGGCGGTACCGTTACTCTTTCAAATTCAGGGGGATTGTCTTTGCCATATACAATCAGTTCATCGTATGCAACTACTCCGTTTTCTATTGAAAATATTGGATCAGGCATCTATACGATTGCCGGCTTCAGTTCTTCGGGGTATGGTATTTATGGAAGAACCTATGCTTCAAGTGGTAGTGGCGTTTTTGGACAAGGAACAGGAGCCAGTTTTTCTCAGGGTGTATTGGGGCGTTCGGGAGAAGTATCGTCAACCGGGACTCCCGGAAATTGTGGTGTGCTTGGACAGGCCAATTCGAACATGGGCGTTGTGGGTACTGCCATATCCGGAATAGGTGGTTACTTTCTGAGCCAGACCGGAGTTGCCCTGAAAACATCCGGTAGCCTTCAACTGACAGGAATTGGGGAAGCAGCCGGACGGGTTCTTACTTGTGATGCCAATGGTTATGCTACTTGGCAGTGGGCTGGTTCTGGTGGTGGCATGTCATTACCTTTTTCGCAGACAATCAACAACTCGGCAACGGCTTTTGAAGTGACCAATACCAATGGATCGGCCATTCATGGAATTAATTCTGCATATTATGGATCGGGTTTTGGTGTAATGGGAGAGACCCAATCGATTGATGGATATGGTGTTTATGGTGGTGCTAATTCTTCGACTGGAAGTACATATGGCGTTTATGGAACGGTCAATTCTCCTTATGGCATCGGTGTGTATGGTACTTCTTCGAATATTGCGGTAAAAGGATATGGAACGGGTGATGGAAGCTACGGCATTTATGGGCAAGCCAGATATATCGGAGCAGAGGGAATAGTTACATCCAGCACCGGATTGGCCTATGGTGTCGTAGGTGTTTCTCAATCAACCTCTGGAACAGGTGTTTATGGTAATTCAAATGCCAGTAGCGGAGAAACATTTGGTGTTCATGGAATGGTAAGTTCCTCTTCCGGCGTCGGAGTACAAGGAGATGGATCTAAACTGGGTGTGAGAGGGAAAGCTAGTGATAGCTACGGCGTTGGAACCTTTGGTCAGTCGCCTTATATTGGGGTGCAGGGTTCTGCTACGGCTTCAACAGGTGTCACCTATGGCGTTTATGGAACAACATCATCGGACTATGGATATGGGGTTTATGGTATCTCACCCTATATTGGAGTATTAGGAGATTGTCCCAATTCTTCAGGCTGGAGTGGGTATTTCAACGGAAAAGTCGGCATAACCGGTTTTTTGGGTGTTGGGACAACTTATCCGTCTTTTCCATTGGATGTTGCTGGATGTGCTAACCTAAACAATGCATCTTCGGGTATAGCCCTCCGGTGTAATGGGGCAGAAGCACTTTCTTACAATGGTACATACTATAGCTGGGGTTACGGTGGATCATGGAATTACTTTGGCGACAGGGTCTTCATTGGAGCTTCTGCAATTGATCCCGGAAGCAACCTGCTCGTAGTTAATGGTTCTGCTGCCAAACCGGGTGGTGGCAGCTGGTCAACTTATTCAGATAAACGATTGAAAGATATTCATGGAGATTACAATAAGGGTTTAAAAGAAATCATTCAGTTACAACCTGTCAACTATTCATATAAGAAAGATAATCCTAAAAGCCTGCCATCTGACAAGAATTATGTGGGATTTGTGGCACAGGATGTTCAAAAAGTATTTCCCGAAGCGGTTGCCGAAGAGCCCGACGGGTTCCTTTCGCTGGATATGAACGCTGTTGATGTGGCGGTGATTAATGCCCTGAAAGAATTGAAAGCCGAAAATGATAGGCTGAAAAATGAAAATGAACAAATTAAACAACGACTGGAAAAACTGGAAAAGCTGATTTCCAAGTAATTTTTAGAAGGATTAGTTAAGTCTTTCTGCTCCGGTAAAATCAAATTACGTTTGATTTTACCGGTTTTTTTTGTAGATGTAGCAACATTTCTTGAATTCGTAGTAATACCCTTTGAATTTGCTCTGGCGGATTAAAGAAAAATTCACTATATTTAATCAATCAAATTTATTTTCAATAGATTATCATGTCTTATTGAAGCTTTTTATTTCCCAATGTTTTTTAAAAACCCGTTACCATGAATCATTTTGAATTTTTCCGGATTTCTCCCATCAAAATGAACAAACTTCTGCTCCTGTTATTCCTTCTTCTTTTATTTAGAGCGGGAATTACGAACTCCTACGGACAAGATGTTATTTCAACTAACGGTGGTTCCTGTAAAAGTGCCACCATTCAGCTTGACTATACCATTGGAGAGCCCGTCATCGAAACCTTATCTTCCTCATCAAACACCCTTACCCAAGGATTCCAGCAAAGTAATCTAAGCGTTACTGCTATCGATCAGATTGCCATTGGTGCAATTGATTTGAAACTCTACCCGAACCCGGTTGTCGATCAGCTTATGCTCGAAATCAGCAACCATTCTAAGGAAAAGCTTCTTCTGAAACTTTTCGATTTCTCGGGAAAACTCATTCTTCAAAATAATTTGAAGCAGTCGGTTGAAAAAATTAGCATGCAAGCCTACCGAAAAGGAAACTACCTGTTGGTTGTTTATACCGGGAATGAAATTCCCTTACAATCATTTAAAGTGATCAAATATTAATGCAAAGGGGATTATAAAATCCTCCCCATTATTTCCAACAACTTTTTAAAGGTATGATTATGAAAAATTTTGCCCTTTTTATTACGACACTTTTACTGTGTGTTACTGTTATTGCGCAGGTCCCTCAGGGCTTCAAATACCAGGCTGTTGCCCGTGATGTTTCAGGAAATGTATTGGCCAATAAGTCGGTAGCTTTCCGGATCAGCATTCTGTCGGGAAGTGAAACCGGAAGCGCGGTCTACAGCGAAGTACAGAAAAAAACTACCAATGGTTTTGGCCTGGTCGATTTTGCAATCGGTAGCGGTACCAATAAGACGGGTTCGTTTGAAGCAATCAACTGGTCGGACAACAGCTACTTTGTAAAAGTGGAACTCGACCCGGCCGGGGGCACCGCTTATCAGGCAATGGGAACGAGCCTGCTGATGAGCGTACCGTATGCACTTCATGCGAAGACGGTGGAAGTGGATAAGGTCGACGATGCCGATGCCGATCCGGCAAACGAAATCCAGACGATTTCCAAAACAGGCAGTACCGTTACCCTTTCCAAAGGAGGGGGCAGTGTTTCCATTGATGATGCCGATGCCGATGCAACGAATGAAATTCAGGCTTTGGGCCTAAGCGGAACCTCTCTTACGCTTTCCAAAGGTGGCGGTACGGTAACACTGCCATCATCGGGCGGAGGCGATAACTGGGGGACCCAAACAGTGACAACCGATGCAACCTTAACCGGTAATGGAACTGCAGCAACTCCGCTGAAGATAGCTCAGCAATCAGCCACAAACGGACAGGTTTTGAAATGGAATGGAACTACATGGATTCCCGGGAATGAAGCCGATACTGATCCGGTAAATGAAATACAGTCGTTAAGTATATCGGGTAATGATCTTTCACTTTCAAAAGGAGGTGGTACTGTGACCCTACCAATTCCGGCAGGTTTTAGTTTGCCATTTGCTGGTAGTTCACATTCTATAAATAATGCATTTAGTGTGAAAAATAATAATGGAGTAGCGATTGTCGGGTTTGGAGATGCAACAGAAGGCAACACTTTTGGAGTAATTGGATCTACTTCATCAGGAGTTGGGATAGGGATTTCGGGCATAAACAAAAGCACGACAGGCATCGGATTAGGAGTAAGCGGACAATCTTACTCTAATGAAGGAGTTGCAGTCAGGGGAATTGCTACTTCTTCTTCTGGTTCATCGGTTGGAGTAGAAGGCAGTTCTTATTCAGAGAATGGATCTGGAGTGGTTGGATATGCTGTTTCTGCTTCAGGCGAGGCTAAAGGTGTATATGGTCTTTCTAATGCCATGGATGGTACAGGCGTGCATGGCGAAAGCAATTGGATTGGTGTGAAGGGTGTTGTTAATAGAGCAACAGGTTATGCATATGGAATTATGGGAGAAGTTAAGAGCCCCGATGGTATTGCAATTTATGGCAACAATTACTCATCAAGCGGCTTTGCAATAGGGATACAAGGTAAATCAGCTTCCACTTCAGGTACAGGTATACATGGTGAAAGTAACTACATTGGAGTAAGAGGAGTCAATTCATCAAAAACAGGTGGTTACGGAGTTAAAGGTGAGGTAAATTCTCTGAATGGAATAGCAGTTATGGGAGAATCAATGAGTATGACAGGTAATACAGTTGGAATATATGGAGCAACTCAGTCAAGTGCCGGTATAGGTGTTTATGGTTCAAGTGTTTCAGGTTCGGGTATTACAAAAGGTATTATAGGAAATGTTAATTCACCCGATGGTTACTCAGGATATTTCACCGGTGGCAAATTTTACGTTCAGAAATCGGTCGGTATAGGTACGGAATATCCATCGACTGATTTATCCTTGTATAACCCTTCAAACAATTGCTGGATGAACCTGAGCAACAGCCAGACTGGTAATACGCTCGGGTTGATTCTCAGCTTGGAAGAAGACAATGCCTGGCTGATCAACAGGGAACCGGGAAACTTGTATTTATATACCCAGGACAACGGGATGGTGATCAATCCCAATGGGAATGTGGGCATCGGGCATATTGCCCCACAAAAGAAACTGGATGTAGATGGAGCCATCAACATCAGGGGTGAAGGGAGCTGGAAGTTGTACTGTAAGGGAGCCGAGGCCATCTGGTACAACGATACCTATTTCAGCTGGGGCTATGGCGGAACATGGAATTATTTTGGAGATAAAGTCTTTATCGGAACAACGGCCACTGACCCCGGAAGCAACCTGTTGGTGGTTAACGGTACCGCAGCCAAACCAGGTGGTGGCAGCTGGGCCACATGGTCTGATATACGGTTGAAAGATGTTCATGGAAACTTTGAGAAAGGTATCAACGAGATCATAAAGCTGCAACCGGTAACATACTCCTATAAAAAAGAGAATGCCAAAAACCTTCCATCCGATAAAAATTATGTGGGATTTGTTGCTCAGGATGTCCAAAAAGTTTTCCCTGAAGCCGTTACCGAAGAAACCGACGGATTCCTTTCATTGGATGTGAACCCAATTAATGTGGCCGTGATCAATGCCCTGAAAGAATTGAAAGCCGAAAACGATAAACTAAAAGCCGAAAATCGAGAATTGAGAAACGACATCAAATTAATCAATGAACGATTATCCTGGCTTGAGAAATAGTTTGTCTTCTTTGTTCATTATGGAAAGAGGTTGCCTAAAAACAGCCTCTTTTTTTGTCGATTTTTCTCTTTTCCCAATGACTCTTTCTTTGTTTCTTAATAATAAACAAATCCTTCTAAAGAAACCCCCTGAGAGAAACCGTTTTTTCCAAAATATTTTACCTTTGCCATTCATAAAATTTTTAAATCAGTTAACACGATGAAACGTCAGGAAATCAAAGAAATTTTAAAATCGGAAGCCTTTGGCAGTACTGTTAAGGTAAATGGATGGGTACGTACAAAACGAGAAAGTAAGAATGTGAATTTCATCAATCTGAACGATGGGACCGTAATTCATAATCTCCAGATTGTGGCCGATGTTACAAATTTCGACGAAAATATACTGAAAAAAATCAATACCGGTGCAGCAATCTCGGTAGTTGGAGAACTGGTTGAATCGGGAGGGCAACAACGGGTTGAACTGGTCGCCAAAGAGATTGAAGTGATTGGTGAAGCCGATCCCGACAAATATCCGCTGCAACCCAAACGGCATTCGCTTGAATTTCTTCGTGAGATTGCCCACCTCCGCATGCGTACCAACACTTTCAGTGCAATTTTCCGGGTACGTCACGCCATGATTTATGCTGTACATACTTTTTTTAACCAGAAAGGGTTTTTCAATATCCATACTCCGCTTATCACCGCCAGTGATGCTGAAGGCGCAGGTGAAATGTTCCAGGTAACGACCCTCGACCTGAGCAATCCTCCCCGCACCGAAGATGGAAAAATAGACTATAGCCAGGATTTCTTTGGAAAGAAAACCAACCTGACCGTTTCAGGTCAGCTGGAAGGTGAATTAGCTGCGATGGCTTTATCGAAAATCTACACTTTCGGCCCAACATTCCGTGCCGAAAACTCAAATACCTCACGCCATTTGGCCGAGTTCTGGATGATTGAACCCGAAATGGCATTTTATGATATCAACGATAACATGGATCTCGCTGAAGAGTTTCTGAAATACCTGATCAACTATGCACTCGAAAACTGCATGGATGACCTCGAATTCCTCAGCCAACGCCTCCAGCAGGAAGAAAAAGACAAACCTGCCGATCAACGTAGCATGGAGTTGATTGAAAAACTGCGATTTGTAGCTAATAACGACTTTGTGAGATTAACCTACACCGAAGCAATCGATATTCTTACCAATTCAAAGCATAACCAGAAAGGTAAATTCCAGTACCCGGTTAAGGGTTTTGGTACCGACTTGCAAAGCGAACACGAACGTTATCTGGTAGAATCCCATTTTAAGAAACCGGTTATTCTTACCGGCTATCCGGCTTCGATCAAAGCGTTCTACATGAAGTTGAACCCCGATGGGAATACTGTTGCCGCAATGGACGTGTTGTTCCCGCAAATTGGTGAAATCATTGGTGGATCACAGCGTGAAGAAAACTACGAAGTGCTGGTTGGGAAAATGGACAAAATGGGCATTCCAAGAGAAGATATGGATTGGTACCTTGATACCCGTCGCTTCGGATCGGTTCCCCACAGTGGTTTTGGCCTCGGCTTCGAACGGTTGATTACCTTCGTTACAGGCATGGGCAACATCCGCGACGTAATTCCTTTTGCCCGAACTCCGAAAAATTGTGAATTCTAAATCGAGATATAAGGTGCTTTAAAGGCACCTTTTTTTATTTTGAACGCCAGATTTTATAACTTTATCCCACCTTAATACTAAAAAAATGGCAGGGCAAAAACTCACATTGCAGCAAAAGCTGTTACAAAAATTGTCACCGCAACAGATCCAGATGATCAAGTTGCTGGAATTGCCTGCCATGCAGTTGGAGCAGCGGATCAAAAGAGAGCTGGAAGAAAATCCTGTGCTGGAAATTGATTCAAAAAAGGAAGAAAACGACAACGACCAGGATTCGCAGGATACATCCGACAGTGTCGATGCCGATATTTCCATCGATGAATACATCAACGACGAACCATCCTATAAATACAAGAGTAGCAACTATTCAAAAGACGATAAAAAGGAAGAAATTCCCTTCTCCATCGGATCAACTTTTCATGAGTTTTTGATTGAACAACTGGGCTTGCTCGACCTGGATGATCAGGAAATGATGATTGCTGAATACATCATTGGCAATATCGACGAAGATGGTTATTTGCGCCGTGAAATTGAAGCGATGGTCGACGATCTTGCTTTCACCATGAACTTGGAAGTAAGCGACGAGGAGATGCTTCATCTGCTGAATGTGGTCCAGGATTTAGATCCGCCGGGAATAGGTGCCCGCGACCTTCAGGAATGTCTTTTGCTGCAATTGAAGAAGAAAGAACACAAAACAGTCATTATTGAAAATGCCATTAACTTAATTTCTAATCAGTTTGAAGAATTTACCAAAAAGCATTACGACAAAATCATGGCTCGTCTCAACATCGACGAGGATGATCTGCGTGATGCCATTGATGAAATTGTCAAGCTGAACCCGAAACCGGGTGGTTCCTACAGCAATCCGCTCAATAGAGCCGACCAGACCATCATTCCCGACTTCGTGCTCGATATGAATGAAGGACAGATGACAGCCCACCTCACCAAGGGAAATGTTCCCGACCTGAGAATCAGTGGCCATTATGCCAATATGTTGAAGGCTTATAGCGAAAACCGTAAAGATCAGTCGAAAGACCAGAAAGAGGCGGTGATGTTCGTCAAACAAAAGCTCGATTCGGCCAAATGGTTTATCGATGCCATCAAACAGCGGCACCAAACGTTGCTGCTTACCATGAATGCCATCATCGATTATCAGAAAGAATTTTTTGTTGATGGCGATGAAGCCAAACTTAAACCAATGATCCTGAAAGATATTGCCCAACGAACCGGGCTCGATATATCGACCATCTCCAGGGTCTCGAACAGCAAATACATACAAACTCACTTTGGGATTTATTCCCTGAAATATTTCTTTTCTGAATCGATGCAGGATGAATCGGGCGAAGAGGTTTCGACCCGGAAAATCAAAAAGATTCTACAGGATGTGATTGATGCCGAAAACAAACGGAAACCGGTTACCGACGATGCCCTGGCCGATCTTTTGAAGGAAAAAGGGTTCCCGATTGCCCGCCGCACAGTGGCCAAATACCGGGAACAACTCAACATTCCGGTAGCCCGATTGAGGAAGGAATTGTAAAAAGACTCCGGATTTCTTCTATTTCCGAATGACTTTTTCCTATAAAAAAGGCTGTACCCTGACGAGCCAGCCCTTTCTTCAATGTCAAACTTTACTAACCTTATACAAAATTGGGCTTTGGATACCCACTAATTTCACTTAAATAACGTTCGATGACTTCCATTGGAAGCTCATAATCTTCGAGATTACCGGCCAGATATTTCTCATATCCAACAAGGTCCATTTGTCCGTGTCCGCTGAGGTTGAAAACAATTACTTTTTCTTTTCCTTCTTCTTTGGCCAGATTTGCTTCACGGATAGTTGCTGCAATGGCATGGGTCGATTCAGGTGCAGGAACAATTCCTTCGGTTTTTGCAAAAAGCAAACCCGACTGGAAGCATTCACTCTGTGGAATTGCCTGTGCCTCCATTAAACCTTCCTTAAGTGCGGCACTTACCAGTGGTGACATGCCATGATAGCGTAAACCTCCGGCATGGATCGGAGCAGGAATAAAACCGTGGCCTAAACTGTACATTGGCAATAGCGGGGTCATTTTTGCCACATCGCCATGGTCGTAGCAGAAAGGTGCTTTGGTCAAGGTTGGACAGGAAGCTGGTTCAGCGCCTACAATCTTGATGTTGGCTCCGTGGATTTTGTCGAGCATGAACGGGAATGAAATACCAGCGAAATTGCTGCCACCGCCGCAACAGCCAATTACTACATCGGGTTTTGCTTCTCCAAATTTGGCTAGCTGTTTCTGTACTTCAAGGCCAATGATGGTCTGATGCAGCATCACGTGGTTCAGCACACTACCCAACGAATAACGGGTTTCACCCTTGGGATCGGTCACTGCCTGTTCAATGGCTTCTGAAATGGCAATACCCAGCGATCCCGGAGTATCGGGGAATTGTGCAAGAATATCGCGCCCAGCCTGGGTTTCCATACTTGGACTTGGAACGCAGTTGGCCCCATAGGTATTCATTAGCATTTTGCGGAAAGGTTTCTGTTCAAAACTTACCTTTACCATGAAGACTTTGCACTCAAGCCCCAGCATCGAACAGGCAAAAGCAAGGGCACTGCCCCACTGGCCTGCACCGGTTTCGGTTGTAATTCGTTTGATGCCAAATTGTTTGTTGTACCAGGCCTGAGCAACCGCCGTATTGGGTTTGTGGCTCCCGACGGGTGATACACTTTCGTTTTTGTAATATATTTTGGCTGGCGTTCCAAGGGCAGCTTCCAGTGCATAGGCCCGCACCAACGGAGTTGGACGCCAGATAGTTAACATTTCTAATACTTCTTCCGGGATGTCAATCCAGCGCTGTGTGCTAACTTCCTGCTCAATAATGTTCATTGGAAATACAGGAGCCAGCATTTCGGGAGAGATTGGATTACCGTCGGGTCCCAGTGGTGGATTCATTTTTACATCAGCGGCAAGGTTGTACCATTGCCTTGGCATTTCGTCTTCGGTTAAAAAGACTTTCTTCAGTTTTGTCATAATTCTATTCTTTTGTTTTGATTTATACCAACAATAAAGGCCATGCTGTATCAAAACAACATGGCCTTTATTGCTAAATTATTTGTAAAATATAATGGCAGTCCCTGCGTTTCACATTGACCCACGGACTAATCCAAAAACCGTATTTGTAAAAATTGTAAATCATAAGGTTAATTTGAATTTTGTAAATCTAAAAAAAATATTTCGGATTGCACAAAAAAATTTCAAATCGAAATAACTGTCAGGCAATTCTGAGTCTCATTGTTACTTTTTGGGTTTATTTTTTTTTCATTTCAGTTATTTCCCCGGACATTCTTTGTCCTTTGTTATTTTTGGTCATTTCCCAAGTGATTTGTAGCTTTAGGCAATCTAAAAACCCTGAAAACATCAACTTATGTATCAAAAAATTCGTAGACCCATCGTTATTTCAACGGCTGTATTATTCCATCTGTTGTTGATCTTTCACATGCTCTTTTCTCCCGTCATTATTGTGATGGCTTCGTATAAAGGTATTATCAATGCCAGCTTCATCGTTTTTGTGTTGATTATTTTGCTTTCTCTCTTTTTCGGAAGGGCTTACTGTTCCTGGTTTTGTCCCGGTTGTGGAGTGCAGGAAATCATGTCGCTTTTTGTTAAGAAGAAGGCGAAAAACACAAAAGCTGTTTACATTAAATACATCATTTTCACTGTCTGGCTTGGAGCTATTGTCTCCGGATATGTTATTGCCGGTTTTCAGAAAGTAGATGTAACTTACGGAATGTCGGATATCAACATTCAGCGGAAAATCATTATGACGTTGGGTGCCATTTTTATCATCGTACCGTTGACCGGAGTTTTCGGACAGTTTGCTTCGTGCAAATACATCTGCTGGCAAGCTCCTTTTATGATAATCGGAACGAAAATCCGCGACTATTTTCATCTGAGAGGGTTGCGACTGGCTGCTGATAAAGAGCATTGCAAAAGCTGCAACCTGTGCACCAAAAAATGTCCGATGAATATTGATGTGATGGCTAATGTGAAAAATGAAAATATGAGCCATCCCGAATGCCTTTTGTGCGGCAACTGCATTGATGGATGTAAGCATGATGCCATCCGGTTTTCTTTCAAAAAGCCTGATGTGAAAAATTAGCACGCTGCATTTTTTCGTTGGAAGTTGAAGCCGGATTCTTAAAAAAGGTATTTTTGAAGTCCGTTTCAAATAAATCGTTATCATGTCACACGAGAATGCTTCGGTAAAATCAATCGTTTTTGCCTTGTCGGCTAATCTGGGAATTGCTATTACAAAGAGTGTTGCAGCAGTTCTGACGGGTTCAGGAGCTATGCTGGCTGAGTCGATCCACTCTTTTGCCGACTGCGGTAATCAGGGATTGCTGTTTGTTGGGTTGAAAGCCTCGAAGCGAGAACCCGATGCCGAACATCCGCTGGGATATGGGAAAGCCATCTATTTCTGGTCGTTCATTGTAGCCTTGATGCTTTTCAGCATGGGTGGGTTGTTTTCGATGTACGAAGGGATCCATAAGCTATCGGCACACGAAGGGCTGAAATCTCCCATTATTGCCATTGTTGTGCTGGCAGTAAGCATGGTGCTCGAAGGAGCTTCTCTTTTGGGATGCATTTCTCAAATCAACAAAATCAGGCACGGTGAAAGCCTGTGGAGTTGGGTCAAAAACAGCCGGCAAAGCGAGCTGATTGTCGTTTTGGGCGAAGATATGGCCGCTTTGCTGGGATTGTCTTTTGCTCTTATTTCTGTTGTTCTGGCCATGGTTACCGGGAACCCGGTTTTCGATGCCATTGGCAGCATTGGCATCGGAGCTTTACTCATCGTTGTTTCCTTGTTTCTGGCCGTTAAAATCAAGAGTTTGCTTATCGGACAAAGTTCGGAGAAAGAGGTTTCGGATGAAATAACCCGTTTTTTGAACGACCGGCCAGAAGTAGAAACTGTACTAAATCTGATCACGTTGCAACTAGGGTCGCAGATTATGGTTGCCGTTAAGGCAAAAATGGCCAAAGCAGAAACAGTTGAGGAACTCATTGAGAACATTAACCGATGTGAAGCCGAACTGAAGAAACACCAACCGGCTGTTCAGTGGATCTTCTTTGAGCCCGATACCGAAGATTAAAGGTCGAATATGTGGAAGAAGTTCATCCTTTTTTTGCTAATCGTCTATGGTGTTATTCCTGCGCTGGCACAACGTTCTCCCGAAGAACTGGGCGAACGGATTTTCGATCTTTTCCAAAATGAATCGTATAGCTTCCGGGCTTTGCTGCCAACCACCGATCAACTGATTGACAAAGCAGAGACTGTTAATCCCGAACTAATCAAAAACAGGCTCGACGATTACGAAAAGGATTATAAAACAAAGCTGAAATCTTTTCAGGAGAAGTGCCGGGCAATACTTATTGAAGGAAAAGCAGATGGTATTGTCTGGCCCGAAACGGTTCTTGATTCCGTAATTCCTTACCGAAAGAATATCACACTGAAAGATATCGATCAGTCGGTCACCATTGAGATGGTCAAGCTTGCCATTTACTTCTCTTTTGAGCAAAAACCCTATTGTTTGATGGTTGGTATGGCTTACGATTTTGACGGGCAATATCTGGTTAGCAACGATGAAATTGAATTCAGAAGGATGATCATCCTGAAGAAGGAATGAAAAAAGGCACGACTGTTTCCAATCGTGCCTTGTCGTATTATTTGACCAATTTTCTTTTACTTGAGATTCAGAATTTTCCGGTATTCATCCTTGTTTGCCAGGATTTCAATAGCTTTCTTAACTTCCAGGTCATTTTCGATTGCAGCCTGGGCCGAACCCTTTTGATAATAATACCGGGTAACGATTTCATCCCGGAGCAAATCGGAAATCTCTTCACGGAATTTTTTCAGATCGCGGTCAAGGTCGGGTGATAATGTTTTTTCGAGCTTGTCGATCTGATCGCCTGCGAGGTCAAGGTATTTTTCACTTTTGGCCGACTCTTTCAGTTGCTTTAATACCTCTTGGGTTTCAGAAGTGTATGTAAAGTTGGAGCCTTCTACGTACGCAATGAAATCATCATACATTTTATCCGTAATTTTGAAATTCTTCACCGAAGGAATGGTTTCGTTTTCAGCTCGGAACTTGGTGGCAAAATCGAAAATTTTGAATTGTTTGATCAGGCTGGCAGAGAGGTTGCTCAATTCCTGATCATCAGTCTTTACGTCGGGGACAACGCCTCCGCCATCGTAAACTTTTCTTCCGTTTTTGGTTGAAAATTCACTGATCAGCGAGTCGGGTACATGACCAACGCTGCCGTCTTCGTTCCGGTGCGAGTAATCGAGTGCCTGAATGCAACGGCCGCTGGGAATGTAATATTTTGCCGTGGTTACTTTGAGTTTGGTGTTGTAACTAAGGTCGCGGGTCGTTTGCACCAATCCTTTTCCGAAAGTCCGCGAACCAATAATTACTGCGCGGTCGAGGTCCTGCATGGTCCCCGAAACAATTTCGGAAGCCGAAGCTGAACCCCGGTTTACCAGTACGGCCAACGGAATCATCGTATCAACCGGTTCAAACATTGTTTTATAGGTTTTATCCCACTCAGATACTTTTCCTTTTGTGCTGACGACTTCGTGATCCTTTGGAATAAAGATGTTACACAGGTTAACCGACTCGATTAATAAACCGCCGGGGTTTCCGCGCAAATCGAGAACGATTTTTTGAGCGCCATTCCCTTTGAGTTCGAAAAATGCCTTCTTCACCTTATCGGCACAGTCTTTCGTAAAACTGGAGAGGTAAATATAGCCGGTGGTGCTGTCAATCATTCCGGAATAGCTTATCGGGTCGATCACAATTTTTTCGCGGACAATGGTTATATCCAAGGGCTTCTTTTCTCCGTACCTTTTAATTTTTACCTGAATGGCTTGTCCAACGGTTCCTTTCAGCAGATCGCTGACATTTTCCGTAGTCATTCCTTTGGTCGATTTTCCTGAAACTTCGAGGAGAACATCACCTGCTCTCAGCCCCGATTTCTGGGCCGGAAAATTTTCGTAAGGTTCCGAAATGATGATATCCTCACCATGTTTGCTGATAAGGGCGCCAATGCCGCCGTATTCCCCGGTAGTCATAAACTTGAAATCTTCAATGTCGCTTTCCGCAATGTAATTGGTATACGGATCGAGTGAAGCAAGCATGTCGTCAATACTCTCTTTCACCAGTTTGCCCGGATCTACCTCGTCGACATAGAACGTATTCAATTCACGGAACAGGGAGTAGTAAATATCCAGATTTTTGGCAATCTCAAAGTTCTTGTTGTCGATATTGTTCAGGCCCATGAACATAAATCCGGCAACAACAATGGCCGAAACAACAACGATTAATTTTTTATTCAGCTTCTTCTTCATCAATGATTATTTTTTTGTTTCAAGCTATTCAAATGGATCACAAAAATAACATTTGAAATGGTTTAAGGATGAAAGAAATATCTTAAACTTTGTGAAAACCTGAAGAACAACAAGGAAACAGGGTTATACGTCACTTTTTGCGACAAATCGCCATGGTTTTTTTGCCCATTCTGCGGCATAGTCAACCCCAACACGGCAGCTAACCGAATATGGCAAATCCCGATCGTCGGTTTCGACCCATAAACGTTCCGAAGTCGAGATGTCTTCTCCATAAAAGGATTTATCCAGCCGAAGTTCACGTCCAACCTTTCCGGGGCCCTCGAAGCCTTCTATCCCGCGGATCAGCACCGCACACGGGTGGTCGGCTTCGCTTGTCACCAGATTAAGCATCCAGTACATTCCATAAATGAGGTAAACATACACTTTCCCGCCTTCGTGGTACATCACCTCGGTACGTGCTGTCCGTCCCTTGCTGGCATGGCAAGCCCGATCTTCTTCGCCCCGGTAGGCTTCGGTTTCGGTAATGCGGTACCGGCGGATCTCTCCGTTGTCGAACTTTCGAACCACAATTTTTCCTATCAGTTCGGGTGCAACGTCCAATACATCACGGCGAAAAAAGGAACGGTCGAGTTTTTGGGGCTTCATCAGTAGCGGTTTTTATCCTCTTTTTCAATCCATCGTTTGAATGGATCGGCACCTTGGGAATGATCAACTTTTATAAATTGGATCGATCGTTCTGTTGGTTTCAGTTTCACTTCCCGGTAGATATGGGCATCGTCGAAACCTGCGTCTTCGGCATCGTGGTGCGTGGCGGCAAAATAGACCCGGTCGATGTGTGACCAATAAATAGCCGAAAAACACATGGGACAAGGTTCACAGGATGTGTAGATTTCGCATCCCGATAAGTTGTAGGTTTTCAATACTTCGCAGGCTTTTCTGATTGCCTGTACTTCGGCATGGGCTGTAGGGTCGTTGTTGTTGGTAACCCGGTTTACCCCTTCGGCAACAATCGCCCCTTCTTTTACAATCACCGCTCCAAAAGGGCCTCCGCCATCTGCCACATTTTGCATGGCAAGCTCAATAGCCCGCGTCAAAAAATCATTTTTTTCCATGAAATAAAGGTAAAAAAAGTTTCAGAAAGGTTCTCCGTTTAAACATCGCTACTCATCAATCCGGTTTTCTTAAACACCCAGAACAAAAGCGAAAGCACCACTCCGACGATCGCTGCAAATGCCATCCCTTTTAGTTGAACCGAGCCAATATTGATGCTGGCACCGCTGACACCCACCACAAAAGTTACTGCACCCAGCACCATGTTGCTGTTTTTACTGAAATCGACTTTCTGTTCGACAAACATCCGGAATCCCTGAACGGCAATCACGCCATAAAGCAGCATGGTAATTCCGCCCATTACTGGGGTGGGAATGGTTGAAATGGCAGCCGATATTTTGCCCATGCAGGAGAAAAGAATTGCCAATAGTGCAGCTCCGCGAATTACCCATACTGAGTAAACTTTTGTAATAGCCATTACCCCAATATTTTCGCCATACGTGGTGTTGGGTGGTGAACCCAGAAGGCCAGAAAGGATGTTGCTTATTCCATCACCCAGCAACGATTTGTGTAGACCGGGATCGTTCATCAGATCCGACTCGGTAATATTTCCGGTCACAATCAGGTGACTGATGTGTTCGGCCAGCACCACAATACAGGCTGGGGCAATAATGATGATGGCTTTGGGATCGTAAACCGGAGCCTGAAATTTTGGAAGGGCAAACCAACCAGCCTGAGCGATGGCTATGGTGTCGACCATTCCCATAGCCAGCGCCAGAAGGTATCCGGCAACCAGTGCGACCAGGATTGGGATCACCTGAAGAAATTTCCTGAAAAGAACAGATCCGATAATGCCAACACACAAGGTAAACATCGAAACAATCAATACGTTTCCGTTGGCGACAAATGGCTCGACCACTTTCCCCACCGGCGTTGATAATGGCGCTAATCCGGCTTGTTGTGCGGCAACTGGTGCCAGCTCGAGTCCAATAATTGCCACTACTGCACCCATCACAGCCGGAGGCATTACCACATCAATCCATTTGATCCCCCACTTTTTGACGACCAATGAAATAAAAATAAAAAATAGCCCAAAAAAGATGAACCCAGACTGTGCATGACGGAATCCTCCATAACTTCCAACGATGAGCAATACTGGCGAAATAAAGGCAAAACTTGAACCCAGATACGCAGGAATCCCTCCTTTGGTAACCCAGGAATAGAGCAGGGTTCCAATCCCATTCATCAGTAAGGTTATAGCCGGATCGACACCCAGCAGGATGGGTACCAGAATCGTTGCGCCGAACATGGCCGTAAGGTGTTGTAAACTGAGGGGCAGGCTCTGTAAAATCGGAAGTTTTTCATGGATGCCAATGGTTTGTCTGTTCATTTGTTCTTTCTTTTCGGAAGGTTGAAAGTAACAATTCTTTCTGGCAAAGTGGTTTCTGTTGGTTGTGTTTTTTGGTTCGAAGAGTAAAAAGGACAATTAATTCTTAACACAGCGAACCGAAAGCCCGCCGTTCCACTTCAGGAATTTATAGTAGCCCAGTCCTTTCTCTTCGTGGTTCAGGCTGATAAAATAGGCATAACCGGAAGAGTATCGGGTTGAACTCCACCAAAATCCAAAAATACCCTGTTGAAGAAACTGCCCTGAAAAATAGCGGTTTCCTCCGGGAAGGGCAGTAAAGCCACTTTCATTGGTGGCACCGGTATTGGGATTGAGCCAATGGTGATTCCCTTTTTCTTTCAGTTTTCCTCCGGCGATTTTTTCACCGCCAAGATAGGTGATCAATGTGTCCCATTCGGCTGCAGAAGGAACATGCCAACCTTCGGGAGCAATCTTGCGGTTATCGTTTACGGCATACCAGTTATAAAGCTTGCCATAATTCTCCCCGTTCGAAATGGTATTGTCGTAATCGCAGCAGGCACCCGATGTCAGGTTGATCCATTCAGGAGTCATGGTTACATAGTGGATTGGATCGCCGTTGCGGTATCTGGTAGTCCGCAGGTTTTCAACCATCCATACCTGCCGGCCAATGGTTACTGTGTGGTATACATTGCTGTCGATATCCACTACCGTATTATTCTGTGCCGGCACAAATATCCCGTTCACTATGAAAAAGATAGTAATCAGGAAATTCTTCATGGTTTTTAAGTTTTGAAATTCTTCAAATATAAAGGAATGACATGAATGAATCAAATGAAAATAATGCTCTGATAAACATTATTATAGCTATATAATGACGACAAATTGCGAGAACAATCAATTATTATTTATTTTCACTAGTGTACAAAGAAAATCCCCATTGATCTTTGTAGTTAATTATTATACAGTGTTTTGCATGCAAAAATGTCGCGTGTCGATTTGAATTGATTACGCATATTTGCAGTCTGAATGAAACAACAGACTGTATGAATAGCGGAAAATACCTTTTTAGTCAACTCGTTGAATTTTTGCCAAAGCGAATATTTGATGGAATCGTCAAGAAGTATAGCGGAGACAAGTATGTGAAGACTTTCACATGCTGGAACCAGCTTCTTGTAATGATGTTCGGGCAACTTTCCATCTGTGATAGCCTTAGGGAAGTCATCTGCATCATTGATGCCATCAAGAATAAGAGTTACCATCTCGGGTTTGGTGGCGGCAACATCAAGCTTAGCAATGTTGCCTATGCCAATGCCAACCGGGATTATAGGATATTCGAGGAGTTCGCCTACTATATGATCAACCTTGCACAGAGCAAGAGGCTTGACCGGGAGTTCATCCTGCGTGGAAAGTTCTATGCGTTTGACTCCACAACCATTGATCTCTGCTTGAGCCTGTTCAAGTGGGCTTACTTCCGAAAGTCCAAGGGGGGCATCAAGGTTCACACGCTGTTTGACGTTGTGACCCAAATCCCGACCTACATTCATATTACGGAAGCGAAAGTTCACGATGTAAATGCGATGGATGACATTCCATATGAGCCGTATGCGTTCTACATCTTTGACAAAGGGTATTATGACCTTGCCAGGCTGTACCGGATCTCCATGATCGACTCGTTCTTTGTCATCAGGCAGAAGTCTGGTCTCAACTACGATGTCATTGACGGCAAAGACTTGCTCGAAGGCACGGATAATGTTCTGCTTGACCAAGAGATACGCCTTACAGGCAATCTGACCAAACAGAAGTATCCGGGTACGCTCAGGAGGATCGTTTACTATGCTTCTGAACTGAAGAGAACGTTCACGTTCCTGACCAACAACTTTACAATCAAGGCTGGTGACATAGCCTTGCTGTATAAACAGAGATGGCAGGTGGAGCTTTTCTTCAGATGGACAAAACAGCATCTCCGCGTGACGTCCTTTTGGGGCAACACCGAGAATGCTGTGAGGATACAAATCTATGTTGCGGTTATCGCATACTGTCTGGTTGCCATCGTCGAGCACGACTGCAAACTCAAGAGGTCTACATTCAACGTCTTGAGGGTTATCTGCAGAGTACTGGCAGATAAAACGCCAATCCGAGACCTCTTCAATGGTACGGAGAAGCTGCCAAATGTATGGGACCAACCTGTTCAACTAGAGTTTGCTTTTAAATATTAACCGTTCAAATAATTTCTTTGGACACTAGTGAAATTTTGTCACTAAGTTTATATCTCGATGCACTGTCTTTTTTTAGCATTGGCGGTAACGGATAGCTGGATGTTCCCGTTTGCCATATGGAATATCCAGCATGTTATCAGTCGTCAGGCTGATTAATACC
>Ga0209098_1001279_pt1 | contig 24568 bp, 23 predicted proteins | sample AD_JPNHW1_MetaG_FD_184429 | JGI IMG/M metagenome (GOLD analysis project Ga0209098, IMG submission 184429) | Active sludge microbial communities of municipal wastewater-treating anaerobic digesters from Japan - AD_JPNHW1_MetaG (SPAdes) (version 2) | ecosystem: Engineered > Bioreactor > Anaerobic...
AAAATACTCGTCAATACGCAATATTCGTGCTAATTACATGTTAACTAAAAATTTGAATACAGGCTCGGAGAACCGCATCACCACTACGTCTTGCATTATGACGCCGGGCGAATCGTATGAACCTCAGCCAGGAAATGGCAAGCGGAAAGTATGCAAAATCATGCATGCAACCTCTGCATCGACAGTATTAATCACTAGAATATGGATTCAATATCATGGCAAATATTAGATAATATACATAGATTATTATTTTTGCACGAATATGTGTCTCATGGCTCCTCAATGGGATAAACATATGAAACATCTTCCAGGACAAGACTCGTCAGCCGACCCTCGCCCTCGGTCGGGATTCCGCCATGCCACACGATCATGCCAACTTGAGAAACGTACCTGCTCTGGACATCCCTCCCATAGAGATTCCGGACCGATCACTCGATTAAATAATATTTATACAGATTAGATTCACTCCGGAACAGAAAATGCAAATGACTTTGCCCCCCAAAAATAATGAGTTCATTCGACCGAAAATCATCGACAATAAGTGACGTTTCCTGGAGCCAGCCTAAATGATGCCTCCCCTCCCCACGGAACTGCCCCGCATTCCGCCCCATCTCCACCGGGAGGGGGAGGGGCTGGGAGTCCTGCGGGTCCCGGCACAGGCAAGCCTGCCCCTCGAGGCCGACTTGCCCGCCAGCCGGGTCCTGAGGCAGGAGAAGCTGGCCGGGCCTCCTGTCCAGCCGGTCCGGATCCAGGTGCCCCAGGCGAAGGCCCTCGGCGAGAGCCAGAGGGAGGCACTGCTGGGTTCCCTCACGGCCGCCCGGGCATGGCAGCCGCCGCCCAGGGCAACGGAGCCCCATCCTGTGGAGGAGAAACCATGAGTCCGCGAGTCGTCCCGATCATCCAGACCAAGGGCCTCGTCGATTCGGACCGGCTACGCGAGGCGATCCGGCTGATCCGGGAGGGCGGGCCCGAAGGCGTGACGCGGGAGGCGCTCCGCAAGGGCCTCGGAGACGTCAGCCTCAGGACCGTGGACCGGGCCGTGGCCCTGCTGGAGGAGCAGGGAGCCCAGATCCAGCGGCAGCGGAGGGGGTGGCCCTCGGTGCTGAATTTCATCCTGAAGAAGGGGCCCGCCTGGGACGAGCACGTCACCAGCGAGGCACGGCTCGCCCTGGAACTGGCCATGCTCTCCCTCGCCCAGAGCGGCACGCTCCTCTGGCAGGACAAGCTGAAGATTATCGAATCCCTGGCCACCGGGAAGATGTCCACCCGCGACCGGATGCTGTTCGACCAGCTCCGGAAGGCCGTGCACGTGCAGGGCGGGGTGGACGACCCGGTGGATCCCGTGGAGGGCAACGAGATCCTGGAGCGCATCCTCCGGGGCCTCGAAGGCCCCAGGGAGCTCGAGATCGCCTACCAGTCCGCCGATTCCGACATCCCGGCGGTCCACGCGGTGGTTCCCTACACCCTGACCCACGACTTGTTCTCGGGAGGCACGTTCCTCCTCGTCTGGGAGCCCTCGCGCCGGCTCCCGCTCCACCTGCGCCTGAACCGCATCGACGCCGTCAAGGTGGGACGCGTCTCGGTCATCCCGGACGAGGGCCTGATGAAGCGGGCCGCCCGGTACCAGATCGGCGGCTGGATGAGCGGCCGGCTTCCCTTCCAGGTGGAGGCCCGCATCCAGGGCACCCACTGGCTCCGCGCCTTCAGGGAGGCTCCCCCCGCCCTGCCGGACTTCGAGTCGGATCCCACCGCGGACGGCTGCGGCGCCCTGGTCAAGTTCAAGGCCAACCACGAGCTGGGGGCCCTGCGGTGGCTCCAGCAGTTCGGCGCGAGCGTGGAGGTGCTGCGGCCGGCCGAGCTGCGGAAGAAGATCCACCTTCAGCTCATCGAGGCCTGCGGCCAGTACGAGGGCGCGGATTCGCCCGGGCGGAAGGCGCGCGCCGGGAAGTGAACGGGGCTCCACGCCCGCGATCGTCCGGCGAACGGCCTTTCAACTCGCCCGACTTCTAATACACTCAGGGGGTCGTTCTTCCGCCGAACCTGTTCCCCAGGAGTCCTCCCATGCGCATCCTCCCCGCAGCAACCGCCTTGCTGGTGATCGCTTCCGCAGGTTCGGCCCAGGAGCCCAGGACCGACGACCAGAAGACGCTCTATGCCCTCGGCGTCGCGGCGGCCCGGGAGCTCAAGCCGTTCAACCTCACGCCGGCGGAGCTCGAGCTCGTCGTGAAGGGGATGAGCGACGCGGTCCTCAGCAAGCCCCTGGCCGCGGATCCCGAGGCCTACCGGCCCAAGGTGCAGCTGCTGCTGGCGGCGCGCCGCAAGGCCACGGGCGAGCTGCAGGCCGCCGCCGGGAAGGCCTATCTCGCCAAGGCCGCCGCCGAGAAGGGCGCCGTGAAGACCCCTTCCGGGCTGGTGTACCTCTCCCTCAAGGAGGGCACGGGCAACAGCCCCTGGGCCACGGACACCGTGAAGGTCAACTACCGCGGGACCCTGATCGACGGGACGGAATTCGACAGTTCCTACAAGCGCCAGCAGCCGGCCGAGTTCGTGCTGAACAAGGTGATCAAGGGCTGGACGGAGGGGCTGCAGAAGATGAAGCCGGGCGGGAAGGCCAGGCTCGTGTGCCCGCCTTCCCTGGCCTACGGCGAGAAGGGCGCGGGCGCCGTCATTCCGCCCAACGCCGTGCTGGTGTTCGAAGTCGAGCTGCTCGACGTCAAGAAGTAGGCGCCTGCCGCCGCAGGGCGATCGGAGGGTCACGAGCGCGATGCAGGACGTGGTCATCATCGGGGGCGGTCCCGCGGGCCTCATGGCCGGGATATTCGCGGCCCGGGGCGGCGCCCGGGCGGTGGTCCTGGAGAAGATGCGCGAACCGCTCCGGAAGCTCAGGATCACCGGCAAGGGGCGCTGCAACCTCACCAACACCGCCGATCTCCGCGCCTTCCTGTCCGAGGTCGGCCCGCGGCCCGGATTCCTGAAACCCGCCTTCCACCGCTTCTTCAACGACGACACCGTCGCGTTCTTCCGGGAGATCGGCGTGAAGACGGTCGTGGAGCGGGGCGGCCGCGTCTTCCCCGAGAGCGACTCGGCGGTGCATGTCGCGGAACGGCTGCTGGCCCAGGCCGAGGCCTGCGGCGTGGAGATCCGGTGCGGCAGCCGCACCCGGCGGATCCTCGCGGAGGGGGGGCGGATCACCGGCGTGGAGCTGTCCAGCGGGGAGGTCGTCCCGGGGAAGGCCTTCATCCTCGCCGCCGGCGGGGCTTCCTACCCCGCCACGGGCTCCTCGGGCGACGGCTACGCCCTGGCGCGCGCCCTCGGCCATCGCGTCACCCCCGTCCTGCCGGCGCTCGTCCCGGTCGAGACGGAGGGGGAGACGGCCGGGCGCCTGCAGGGACTCAGCCTGGTGAACGTCCGGGTGAACGTCTGGATCGAAGGAAGGAAGGCCGGGGAGGAGTTCGGGGAGATGCTCTTCACCCACTTCGGCCTTTCGGGCCCCGTCATCCTCACCCTCAGCCGCCGGTTCAACGGGGAGATCCAGGCGGGACGGGACGTCGTCTTCTCCATCGACCTCAAGCCCGCCCTCGACGACCGGAAGCTCGACCTCCGGCTCCGGCGGGACCTGGACGAGAACGGGCGGATGAAGCTGGCCAACCTTTCCAGGCAGTGGCTGCCCGCCAAGCTGATCCCCGAGTTCCTCCGGCTGCTGGAGCTGGACGGCGACACCTGGGCCAACCAGGTCGGGGCCGAGCAGAGGCGCAAGCTCCGCCTCCTGATGAAGGACTTCCGCTTCAGGGTCACGGGCCTGCGGCCCTTCAGCGAAGCGATCATCACCTCGGGGGGGATCGACCTCGAGGAGGTCCAGGCCCGGACGCTGGGATCCCGCCTCTATCCCAACTTGTTCTTCGCGGGCGAGGTCCTCGACCTCGACGCCAACACCGGCGGCTACAACCTGCAGATCGCCTTCTCCACGGGCGTCCTGGCCGGCGAGCAGGCGGCCGCCGCCGCGCAGGGGGCCCCCTGAACCTCCAGGATCATCCACGAACTGGTCGGTTAAAAAACTAGGCAAGGTGGCACTTTCCATCCATCCACATGGCTCGTACCTTGGAGCGTCGCCCGAGGCCCCCATGCTGTTGCCCAAACTCGACTGGAAAAGCTCCAAGCCCGTCAGTCTCCAGCTCCAGGAGCAGGTCCGGGAGCACCTCGCAAGCGGGTCCCTCCGGGTGGGCGAGCGGCTGCCCTCCACCCGCCGCCTCGCCGAACTCCTCGGCATCCACCGCTCCACCGTGGCCCTGGCCTACCAGGAACTCTGGGCCCAGGGATGGATCGACCAGCGGCCGGGTTCCGCCCCCCGGGTGAGGGCCCGCCTGGCCGCGGCCGTCCCGGCTTCCGGCTCCGCCCCGGAGGACTTCGACTGGGCCGGCCTCGCCTCCCGCCCCGCGCGGGAAGCCCTGGAGATCCACCGGGACCTGGGACGGCACTCCGGCCGCGCAGGGGCCATCAACTTCGCCAATCTCCACATGGACCCGAGGCTCTTCCCGGCCGAGGAGTTCCGCGCCTGCATGGCCCGCGCCATGAAGCGGGCCGGAACCTCGCTCCTCACCTACGGCGACTACCAGGGCTACCGCCCCCTGCGGGAATTCCTGGCCCGGCGGATGGCGCTCCACGGCGTGGAGACTTCCGCCGAGGAGATCCTGGTCACCAGCGGCTCCCAGCAGGCCCTGGACCTCATGCTCCGCATGCTGGCGAGACCGGGCGGCTCCGTCGCCGTGGAGTCCCCCACCTACAGCCTCTTCCTGCCGCTCCTGCGCCTGAAAGGCATGCGGGCCCTCGAGATCCCCTACGGTCCGGACGGGATGGACCTCCGCGCCCTGGAAGCAGCCCTGGAGCGCGAACGGCCGCTGCTGGTCTACACCATGCCGAACTTCCAGAACCCGACGGGACGCAGCGCCAGCCAGGCCGGGCGGGAGGGTCTCCTGGACCTCTGTACGCGCCACGGCGTGCCCATCCTGGAAGATGGCTTCGAGGAGGAGATGAAGTACTTCGGCCGGGCCATTCCTCCCCTCAAGGCCATGGACCGCCGGGGGCTGGTCGTGTACTGCGGCTCCTTTTCCAAGATCCTCTTCGCCGGGATCCGCGTGGGCTGGATCGTGGCCCCGAGGGCCTGTCTCGAGCAGCTCATGGCCCTGCGCCACTTCAGCGAGATCATGCCCTCCATGCTCCCCCACGCCGCCCTCCACGAGTTCTGCGAGCGGGGCCTCTACGACCTCCACGTCAGCCGGATGCACCGCGTCTACCGCAAGCGGATGCAGGCGGCCCTGCTCGCCCTGCGCCGGCACATCGACCCGACCTGGGCGCGGTGGGAGGAACCTAACGGGGGCTACCTGATCTGGCTGGACCTGAAGGCCCCCGGCCCACGCAGGCCCCGGTGGCAGGAACTCTTCGAGGCCGAGGGCGTGCGGATCTCCCCGGGGAACCAGTACTCCCCCTCGGGCAACCACTCGGCCTGGATCCGGCTGTCCATCTCCCTGCTGGACGAGGGGGAGATCGAGGAGGGCCTGCGCCGGCTGGGGTCCGCCCTCGCGAAGGTCCACGCCGGAGCCTGAACGCCCCGGTCCACGCTCATCCGTCCGCCCCCGCGGACGTTCCGGAGGTCCGCCATGAGGTCCATGCCCCTGGCCTGCAATCCTGTGCCCCATTTCCTGGTGCCCGACGACCAGGTCGCCCTCGTCCTCCGGGACGGCCTGCCGCAGGGGGTCCGGCCGCCGGGCCTGCACCCCCTCCCGCCGGGCAGGGTGGAGGTCCGGCTGTTCGCCGCCTGCCCGCCCGCGGCCCGGCTCCCGGGAACGCCTTCCGGGCGGAGCCTCCTCTACCTGGAGGGCACCCTCGTGGGCATCCTGGTCCAGGGAAGGGTGGGAACCGCCGTCGGCGCCTGGGAGGGCGCGGGTCCCCGACCTGCTCCGGATCGCCCGCGCGCCAGTCCCGCGCGGTCCGGGTTCCTCGGACTGCCGGTAAACCGCCCGGGCGAGCTCCTGCCCGCCTGTCTCTCCGCGTGGCCCAGATGAGGCGCGAGGCCGACCCCGCCCGCGGATACGCCCTCGCGTTCCTCAGCGCCATCATCCTCTCCACGACGGCGATCTTCATCCGCCACCTCTCGGAGGGCTATCGTCTGCCGTCCCTCGTACTCGCCTTCTGGCGGGCGGGGTTCGCGGCGGGAACCCTCTTCGGAATCATGGGGATCGTGTGCCCGTCGCGCCTCCGCGTGGCGCGGCGCGACCTGGGCTTCCTCGCCCGCTACGGCCTGGTGCTCGGCTGCTTCAACGCGACCTGGACCGTGGCGGTGGCCCTCACGAACGCCTCCCTGGCCACGGTGCTGGTGAACGGCTCGGCCGCCTTCACGGCGGTCCTGGGCTGGTGGTTCCTGGATGAGCGGCTCGACTGGATCAAGCTCGCCGCCGTGGCCCTCAGCCTCGCCGGCTGCGTCATCGTGTCGAAGGCCGCGGACCCCGCCGTCTGGAGGGCCAACGCCCTGGGCGTCCTGACGGGGACCGGCTCCGCCCTGTGCTACGCCACCTACAGCCTCATGGGCCGGCGCGCCGCCCGCCGGGGGATCTGGCCGTGGACGGCCGTGGCCTACACCTTCCTTTTCTCCTGCGCCTTCCTGTTCCTGCTGAACCTCGTCCCGGGCCTGCCCGGGAGGACCTCGGGGGCGCTGCTCCATCTCGGCGGCCGGGCGGAGGGCTGGGGCTGGCTCTTCCTCCTGGCGGCCGGCCCCACGGTGGCGGACTTCGGGATCTACAATGCGAGCCTGCGCCATCTCCCCTCCAGCGTGGCCAGCCTGGTCATGACCTCGGAGCCTGTCTTCACGGCCGTGCTCGCCTTCGGGCTCTTCGGCGAGCGGATGGACGGATCGCAGCTCGCGGGCAGCGCCCTCATCCTGGGCGGCGTGGCCTTCCTCCGGCTCCGCGAGGGACTCCGGACGGCGCAGCCGGTCCCGGAAACGCCGTGAAGTGGGGTAGGCTTTTGGGGAAGCAGCGGGAGTGCCGGAAGGTTCCCGTTCCATTCCTTGCCCCACCCGGGGCCCACTCCAGGCATCGACATGTCACAACCCACCGCTACAGACACCCTGCTGGCCCAGGCCAGGGAACTCCACCAGACCATGTTCACCGTGGACACGCACTGCGACACCCCGGGCATGCTGACCCTCAAGGGCTGGGACCTGGGGACGCGGCACGAGGCTTGCACGCTGCTCGGCGGGGACCTGGACCTGGTCCGGATGAAGGAGGGCGGCCTGGCTTCCGCGTTCCTGGCGGTTTACGTGGGCCAGGGCCCCCGCACCCCGGAGGGCTACGCCCAGGCCCGCCGCAAGGCCGACGGCCTGCTGGACGCCCTCGACGCCTCGTTCCTGCGCCATTCCGACCTGTGCGAACCGGCCCGTTCCCCGAAGGAGGCCCGGCGGATCCACGGCCAAGGCAAGCGGGCCATCTTCATCGGCATGGAGAACGGCTATCCCCTCGGCCAGGACCTGGACCTGCTGGACGGCTTCCACCGCCGGGGCGTCCGCTACCTGACCCTCTGCCACGCCTCGGACAACGATCTCTGCGCCGCCTGCACGTCCATGTCCGGCGCGACCATGCGCTCCCGCGGCTCGGACGACTCCGGCCTCACGGAATTCGGGGCGCGGGTGGTCCGGCGCATGAACGCCCTGGGCATGATCGTGGACGTCTCCCATACCTCGGAACGGACGGTGCAGGACGTCCTGGCAGTCTCGAAGGTCCCGGTCATCGCCTCCCATTCGGGCGCCCGGAGCGTCAGCGACCATCCCCGGAACCTCTCGGACTCGCAGCTGCGGGCCATCGCCGCGGGCGGAGGCGTGGTCCAGGTCTACTTCGTGCCCTTCTTCCTGAATCCCGGGTCCGTCGACCCGGCGGGGGACAAGGTGGCCGACGCGCTCTGGTCCCGCATGCACGCGCACTACGCCGAGCACGCCATCGGCGAAGATCCGGCCGTCGACGCCGGTTTCGAACGGGATTACCGGACCCTGCTTGCGGACTTCCCGCCCGCGAAGGTCTCCGTGAAGGACGTGGCGGACCACATCGACCACGTGGCCAGGGTCGCGGGCATCGACCACGTCGGGATCGGCAGCGATTTCGACGGGGGCGGGCGCCTCGCCGACTGCCGGGACGTGTCGGAGGTCCCCAATCTCACCGCGGAGTTGCTGCGGAGAGGCTATTCCGAGACGGACATCCGGAAGATCTGGGGGGAGAACCTCCTGAGGGTCTTCGACCAGGTGCTCGCAGGCGCGGACTGACCCGGTTCCGCGGACCAGCCTTCCGGGACCGCCTCGAGGCGGATGCCGCTGCTCGGGCCGGTCACCCAGACCGCCCCGCAGCCGGCGGCGGCCAGGGTGTCCAGGGTCGACCGGTGGGGAAAGCCGAAGGTGTTCCGGCGGGCCGCGGGGATGAGGGCCAGCTCCGGACGGAGGGCCTCCACCCACCCGGGATCGGAGGCGCTCCCGCTCCCGTGGTGGCCCACCTTGAGCCACCGACGCCCGCGCGCCGGCCCGGGATCCCCCAGGTCCATCAGGTCGCGCTCCTGGATGCCCAGCGCATCCCCCATCAGCCACCCTTCCCGGTCCCGCCAGCGCACGCGCAGCACCAGGGACACCATGTTGAGGTCCTTCAGGCGGAAGGGCTTGGGAGGCCAGCGCACGGAGACCTCCGCCTCGCCCGAACGCCAGCCCTCCCCCCGAACGAAGGGCCGGGCCTCCCGGAAGACCGCCTCCGGAATGAAGGTCGTCCAGGCCTCCCGGGGAAGGGCCGTATCCGGGATGAACGTCGACTCGAAGGGACGCAGCCGAGCCAGGGTCGCCCATCCCCCCGCGTGGTCCCCGTGGGGATGGGTGATCACCAGGTCGACGCCCTCCCGCACGCCGCGGCGGCTCAGGACCCTGGCCAGGCGGCGGGCTCCCCAGGGCGAAGGTCCCGTGTCCACCAGCACGGCGTTCCCTCCGGGAATGCGCAGGAGCAGCGCGTCGCCCTGCCCCACGTCCACCGCTTCCAGGCTGAGGGAGGACGGAGCCTTCCCCGTCCCGCCCGAAACCAGCAGCGCCAAGGACGCCGCGACCAGTCCCGACGCCAGGGCCCGGGTCCGCCGGAGCGCGGAGGCCCGCTGACCCAGCCAGATCCAGCCCAGGGCGAGGGCGAGCCAGGGCCAGAGGATCCCGGTCCCGAGGGGCAGCACCCGCGCGAAGAAGGGCACCAGCCGTTCCCCGGTCCAGGACAGCAGATGCCCGACGGCAGGGACCGCGCCCGGAACCGGAGCCAGCGTCAGGAGCAGGCAGAGGGGCGTGAGGAGGGTGACCAGGGGCAGGACGGCCAGGTTGGCCGCGACTCCCCAGAGGGGCACTCCCCCGTGGAACAGGGCCAGGAGCGGCAGCGTCGCCAGCCACGGCGCCAGGAAGCCCGCGGCCGGAAGCGCCAGGCGGCCCAGCAAGGGCGCGAGCAGGCCCGCCAGCGGATCGGCCCCCCAGATCAGCCCCAGCAGGGCCCACCAGGCCAGCAGGAAACCGGGTTCGCAGCCGGCCGCGGGATGGACCAGCAGCCAGGCCAGGAGCGCCCCGTGGAGCGTCAGGACCGGCGGGAGCTTCCAGCCCCGCTCTCTTCCCAGCGCCCAGGCGATCCCCATGAGGAGCCCCCGCCAGACGGGCGCCGAGAAGCCGACCAGCGCGCCGTAGAGGATCCCCGCCAGGCTGCTGGCGAGGCCGCTGCCCCGGCCGAGCAGGCGTCGCCAGAGGGCCTCGAGCGCGGCCATCACCAGGGTCACCTGGAGGCCCGAGACCACCAGCGTGTGGATGGTCCCGCTCTCCGCGAAGACGCTGAAGACCTCGCCCTTGGCCGGTGGAATCCCCAGGGTCAGGGCCCCCCAGAGTTCCCTGGCGATCCCCTCCGGCAGGGGGAGGGCCTCGAACCGGCGCCGGCCGTATTCCTGGAGCCTCAGGAGGGGAGAGGGCGCCGCCGGCCCCAGCACCTCCATGAGGGCGGCCGAACGCAGGAAGATCCTGCGGGGTTCCCTGTCGCTGCGGGCCCTCCAGAGCGGACGCTCGACGATGAGGGGAGGACCCGGGTCCACGGGCCGGAGTTCGCCCCGGAAGCGCACCAGGGTGCCCGGGGCCGGCGCCGGACTCCCTTCCCGGGGCAGGCCGAGAGGCAGTTCGCATCCGGCCAGGGCGGCGGGTTCCTGGATCCGGATCCGGCCCACCCTCCGCTCCCCCTGCGCGCGCCAGGGAGCCGAGATCCGGCCCTGGACCTGCTGGAATCCGGAGGGGAGCCCCGTCTCCCAGCGCGCGGTGCGCCGCAGGCCCAGGAAGGCCCCCCAGGCCATGAACAGGGACAGGGGGACCACGCTCCAGCGGCGCAGCAGGGAGAAGGAGGCGAGGACCCCCAGCCAGCCCCCGAGGAGCCAGGTCCAGGCGAGGCTTCCGTCCCACCGCTCGGGGACCAGCCAGGGCACGGCGCAGGCCGCCGCCATGGCCCAGGGCAGAGGCCACAGGCGGGCGCCGCAGAGGCGCTGCCACAGACGTTCGCGGGAGAGCATGCTCCGACCGTAGCACGGCGAAACGGGACCTGGATACACGGGGCGGAAGTCAGCTAGGCTGGTTCAGACCTTCCCGCGAGGCAAAGTGGTCAAGCACGCCGCCAAGCTCCTGTCGATCCTCCTCCTCGGCGCCTCCGCGCTGCCGGCCTGGAGTCCCCGCTTCCACGAGACCCAGACCCAGCTGGCCTTGTCCCTGATCCCGAAACGGATGGCCGGTTTCCTCAAGAGCTACCCGAGGGCCCTGAGCGAGGGCGCCCGGGGCGTCGCCAACGACCAGGTCCCGGCTCCCGAGGACGTCGAGGAGCAGTTCCACCGGGTCATCCAGGTCAGCGAAGGCCAGGCCAGGCCGGAACGGGTGGTGAAGGAGCTGGGCACGCTGGCCCACATGGTCCAGCTGCTCATGGACCCTTCCGCCACGACGGGGGTCACGCCTCTCCGCGAGCACTTCGAAGCCTACGCGGACGAACAGCTCCCCCGGATGGTGGCCAACCGGGAACCCTTCTGGGCGGTATCCGGCCCCCTGGACCCCCGCCCCCACCTGCTCCAGTGGTCCGAGATCAAGTACCAGCGCCACCGCCTCCTGCTCCAGCACTTCAACACCGCGACCGGCCGGCGGATCGGGCCCTGGGACGTCCTTTCCCCCCCCTTCGCCCAGCTGCAGCTGTCCTTCTCCAACGGCACGAACGCCACGGCCAACCTCTGGATCCAGGCCTGGCGGGCCGTGGGCGAGTACTGGGACACTCCGGAAAGCTGACCGGTCCGGGCCGCGCATCCTGGCGGGAAACGACAGGATGGGCCGCTTATGGCTAGGATTTCCGCCAGATAGGGGGTATCTTCCTATTCAACTCAGCTGCGGAGACTCCAGATGGTTTCATATACCCGCCTCGGCTCGTATCTCCTTGCGGAAGAACTCACGGCGGATCCGTTCGGCAAGATTCACCGCGGCCTCACCCTCGTCGGAAGCACCTTCGACAGGCACTTCCTCGTGCGGAGCTTCCCCGAGGAGATCTCCAACCTGGGCCTCGGCGAGAAGATCGAGGAGATGAACCGCGTGATCTCGAACCTGGCGGGCACCCGCGGATTCGGGAGCAACTACCAGGTCGAGGGGGGCAAGTCCCCCGTGATCGCCATGGACTACGTGCCCGGCCGCAGCCTGGCCCAGATGATCGAAAAGGCCAAGCACGAGCAGATCCCCTTGGGCGTCGACCATGCACTCTCCGTGCTGCAGGGGCTCTCCCAGGCCCTGATCCAGATGCACGGCAAGGGCATCGCCCACGGGATCCTCTCGCCCCACAGCGTCTGGGTCAGTTTCGAAGGCGCCACCCACGTCGTCGACGCGCCCTATGCCGCCATCGTCAACGACCTGCTGGCGAAATGCCCGGTGGTCGCGGCCTCCCTGGCCCGCTACCGCAGCGCCAGCGCGAACCCGCTCCACCAGGACCTGTTCTCCCTGGGCGCCATCTTCTACGAGCTCCTGACTTTCGAGAAGCTTCCGGCCAGGGAGCAGATCCCTGCGGCCCTGGCCCAGGCCACCCTCAAGGCCGCCCAGGAGGATGCCCCCGTCCCCCAGGAGATCATGGCCATCCTGAACCGGCTGCTCATGGTGTCCCAGCCTTTCGAGGACGCCCAGGCCTTCAGCGGGGAACTGGAGCGCGTCCTCTACGACGGCGACTACAGCCCCACCACCTTCAACATGGCCTTCTTCATGCACACCGTCTTCCGCGAGGAGAACGAGCAGGACAACCAGGCCGTCAAGGCGGACCAGGCGGCGGACTTCTCCGCCTACGCCGTGGTCGAACCCGGCTTCCCCGGAGGCGGCGAAGCCGGCATGAACGAGGGCACCCGGAGGACCCTCAAGCTGGCGGCGATCGGCGCGGCGGCCCTGATCGCGGCGGTCGGCGGGTTCGCCGTCTGGAACGCCAGCCAGCGCAGCAAGATGGCGGCGATCCTGGAAGAAGCCAAGCGGGTGAACGCCGCCAAGGACCAGGAACTGCAGAAGCTTGCCCAGGAGCAGTGGCTCGCGGACCAGAAGGCCCAGCAGCTGGCCTTCCAGGCGAAGGAGGCCAAGGACGCCCAGGCGCGCGCGGACGCCCAGCGGGCCCTGGAACAGCTCCAGCGCGATTCCGAAGAGAACCGCCGCCGCCGGGAGGAGATCCTCAAGCAGAAGCAAGCCCTGCAGCAGAAGAACCCCACGCTGCCCAAGACCAAGGCCCCCGCGGCGCCCACGGCCGCGACGCCCGCCGCGACGCCGGCGGCTGCCCCGGGCCAGGACGCGCCGCCCACCGTCGCCAGGAAGCTGGCGCCCACGACGCCGCATCCGGGCAAGAGCTCGCTGCCCGCCTCCCTGCAGAATGCGAACATCAGCGTCTCGGTGAGGGTCTTCGTCGACAACCAGGGCCGCCCCCTGAAAGTGCTTGTCGACAAGGGTGTGGAAGGCTCGTTCGGCTACAACGAGGCCGCGCGCGAGGCGGCCCTCGGATCCACGTACACGCCCGCGGTGAAGGAAGGCAAGCCCGCGACCGGCTGGGTGACCCTGGACTACAACTTCGGCAAGCCCCAGTAGCGGACTAGGTCGTCGCCCCGCGGGCGGCTTCGCTGGCCAGCCGGTCCACCCGCTCGTTCTCGGGGTGGCCTGCGTGGCCGCGCACCCACGTGGCTTCCACCCGGTGCCGCTGCAGCTGCCGGTCCAGTTCCTGCCACAGGTCGGCGTTCATGACCGGCTGCTTGTCGGCCTTGCGCCAGCCGGCGCGCTTCCAGCCGGCCAGCCAGGACTGGATGCCCTTGACCACGTACTGGCTGTCGCAGAACAGGGCCACTTCGCAGGGCTTGGCCAGCGCGCCCAGGCCACGGATGGCCCCTGAAAGCTCCATGCGGTTGTTGGTGGTCTCCGCCTCGGCCCCGGCCTCCTCCTTCTCCCGGATGCCGTCGGAGGTCCGCACCCGGAGCAGGAAGGCCCACCCCCCCGGCCCGGGATTCCCCAGGCAGGCGCCATCGCAGTAGAGTTCGACTTTGGGACGGGTGGACATCTCGGCTCCAGGGCTCCCATCCACCATGCCAGAGCCTGGCTGCCCTTGTCGCCGGTCCGGTTTCCGGCCAAGAATGGAAGCCGACACGAAAGGCCTTCGATGATTCCGTCCGTGGCAGTGCTGGAAGTCCCCTTGGACGCCGCGGCCCTCCGCGGAGAGGCCCGCGACCCGGGTGCGGGGGCCGTCGTCGTGTTCGAAGGCTGCGCCCGGGACCATCACGAAGGCCGGGCGGTGTCGGGCCTGGCCTACGAAGCTTTCGTGCCCATGGCCCTCGCGGAGCTGGAGAAGCTCAGGGCCGAAGCCGTGGGCCGGTTCGCGCTGGTGCGCTGCCTCATCCACCACCGCATCGGGGCAGTGCCGCTCACCGAGGCCGCCGTGGTGGTGGTGACCGCTTCGCCCCATCGGCGGGAAGCCTTCGAGGCCGCGATGTGGATCATGGACCGCATCAAGGAACGGGTTCCCGTCTGGAAACGGGAACGCTTCGCGGAGGGAGGGACAGGCTGGGTCGAAGGCCAGAAGCTGGTTCCCTGACCCCGGCCCTTCCGGTCAGCCGGCCGCCTGGACGAAAGCCTTGACCTGGGGGCCGATGCTCTGCATGTCGTAGCGCTGGCGGCAGGCCCGGTCGGCCTCCCGGCGGCGCCGGTCCACTTCCGCGTCCTCCAGGGACCAGATGCGGTTGAAGGTCTCCGCCAGGGCCTCGGGAGAGAATGCATCCACGGGCCAGCCCAGGCGTCCCCCGTCCATGATCTCCACGGGGCCGCCGTGGTCCGGCCCGATGAGCAGCAATCCCTTGACCGCCGCCTCGGGGAAGACCATGCCGAAGGGTTCGTCCACCGGCAGGAGGGCCAGGACATCGCAGGCCTCGTAGACCCGCTGGAGGTCCGCCTCCGGAAGGTAGCCGTGGAACTGGACGGTCCCGCCGGGAAGCAGCTCCGCGGCGAGCCGTTCCAGGTCGGGTTTCGCGTGCCCGTCGCCCACCACGTGGAGCCTTGCGCCGGGACACCGGGGAAGGAAGCGGGCGAAGCCTCGGATGACGGTGTCGACGTTCTTCAGCGGCTCCAGACGGGAGTGGACCAGGACCTTCAGCCCGCTGCGGTCCAGGCCCTGGCGCGCACCGATCCCCGTGCGGAAGCGCACCGCCGGATGGATCACCTGGACGGACCTGCGCCCGTAGATGGTCTGGATCGCGGCCCTGGTGTAGTCGCTGTTGGCCGCGACGGCCTCGAGGCGGCCAACGTGCGCCTTGTCGAACCCCTGGCGCGCCCTGGCCGAGCGCTGCCGGCCCTTGGCCTCGAACGCCTCGAGTTCCTTCCGGAACCACTGGAGCGCGATCGTGTCGGCCCCCTTCCCGTCCGATAGGCACCCGTTCAGCTTCGGATTGGCTTCCCGGAGGTAGAGGCTCCGCGACGGCTCGTGGCAGTACCAGAGCTTCCGCCCCGGGATCGTCATGTAGCCGAGCATGGCGCTGCAGGGATAATTGTGGGCCACGACGACATCGAACTTGCCCAGGAAGGCGGTCGCGCGCCGAGCGCGCCGGAGGCACCTCGCCATCACTGAGAAACCGAAGAACGGATCGGCCCAGTGGTGCCTCCTCACGACCTCCACGGGAATCCCCCCCATCTCCCGGCTCCAGTTCCTCGGATCGAGGCCGAAGGTGGCTACGTGGGTATCGAGGCCTTCAGCGGCCAGGTAGCCCGCGTGCATGGCCACGAGCAGCTCCGCCCCGCCAACGGTGTGGAAGTCCGGATGGAAAAGCGCGACACGCAACGATCACCTCGGAACATCTACAAGGTAGCAGGGGCACAGGAGCGGGGGGGGTCCCAGCCCCGGTTCCGCCTACGGCCTCCGCCATCGGCGGTACTTCCGGATCAGCGCGTTCGTCGAGCTGTCGTGGGCCAGTTCGGGCTCCGTTCCGCTCTCCAGCTCGGGCAGGATCCTCGAGGCCAGCGCCTTGCCCAGTTCCACGCCCCACTGGTCGAAGGGATTGATGTTCCAGACGGCGCCCTGGGTGAAGACGAGGTGCTCGTAGAGGGCGACGAGGCTGCCCAGGACCTCGGGGGTGAGCTGCTCGGCCAGGATGATGCTGGAAGGACGGTTGCCCTCGAAGGTGCGGTGGGGCACGAGCCAGCCAGGGGTGCCTTCCGCCGACGCCTCCGCCGAGGTCTTGCCGAAGGCCAGGGCCTCCGCCTGGGCGAAGACGTTGGACATCAGCAGGTCGTGGTGGCGGCCCAGCGGGTTGAGGCTCCGGCCGAAGGCGATGAAGTCGCAGGGGATCAGCTTCGTGCCCTGGTGGATGAGCTGGTAGAAGGAATGCTGGCCGTTGGTGCCCGGCTCGCCGAAGTAGACGGCGCTGGTCTGGTGGCCGACCTTCCCGCCGTCCAGGGTGACGGACTTGCCGTTGCTCTCCATGACGAGCTGCTGGAGGTAGGACGGGAAGCGCTTCAGGTACTGGTCGTAGGGCAGCACCGCCACGGTCTGGGCGTCGAAGAAGCAGGTGTACCAGAGGCCGATGAGTCCCATGAGCACGGGCAGGTTGCGCTCGAAGGGAGCGGTGCGGAAGTGCTCGTCCATGGCGTGGAGCCCGTCCAGCATCCGCCGGAAGCCGGCCGGCCCCACGGCGATCATGGTGGAAAGACCGATGGCGGAGTCCATGGAGTAGCGCCCGCCCACCCAGTCCCAGAAACCGAACATGTGGGCGGGATCGATGCCGAACTCGGCGACCTGGGCGGCGTTGGTGCTCACGGCCGCGAAGTGCCTGGCGATCGCGGCGGGGTCTCCCAGGGCCTCCAGGCACCAGGCCCGGGCCGTCCCGGCGTTGGTCATGGTCTCCTGGGTGGTGAACGTCTTGGAGGAGACGATGAAGAGCGTCGTCGCGGGATCCAGGTCCCGGGTGGCTTCCGCGAAGTCGGTCCCGTCCACGTTGGAGACGAAGCGGAACGCAAGTTCCCGGGTCGCATAGGCCTTCAGCGCCTCGTAGGCCATGACGGGCCCCAGGTCCGATCCGCCGATGCCGAGGTTGACCACGGCCTTGATGGGCCGGCCCGTGAAGCCCTTCCAGGCGCCACTCCGAACCTGGTCCGAAAAGACCGCCATGCGCTCCAGCACCTGGTGCACCTCGGGCACGACGTCGTGCCCGTCCACCTCGATGCGATGGCCCCAGGGCGCCCGCAGCGCCGTGTGCAACACTGCGCGATGCTCGGTCGCGTTGATCCGGTCGCCCCGGAACATCGCCTGGATCCGGCCTTCCAGGTCCGCCTCCCGGGCGAGCGCCAGGAGCAGGCGGAGCGTCTCGTCCGTCAGGCGGTGCTTGGAGTAGTCCAGCCAGAGCCCCGCGCCCTCGCACGCCATGCGGTCGCCCCTGGCCGGATCCTGGACGAACAGCTCCCGCAGGTGGAGGTTCCGGACCTCCTGGTGGTGGGCGGCGAGGGCCAGCCAGGCCGGACGCTGGGTCAACGGAAGACGGGTCATGGCGCACTCCGGGTTCGGGCCTCAAGGGTTCCGCAACCCCAACGAAGGGTCAAGGAGTATGCGCTGAATGCCTCACCAGCTCGAGGTCCTCCAGGAAGGCCTGCAGGAACCCGAGTCGCATCCGGATGCCCGCTTCCCAGGCATCCAGCCGCCGGCAGATCCCTCGAGGGGCTGTTCCCGAGTTGGCACGCCCTTCGCCATCTTGGGCCAGAGGTGCCCAGATGGATCCCGCCTACTATGTCGCCGCCGGAAGCCTGAAGGCCAGGTCCTTCCAGATGGAGACCCTCTCCAACAATCTGGCGAACGTGGACACGGTGGGCTACAAGACGGAACGCAGCTTCTTCAGCGTCTTCAACAAGGCCAACGAGTCGATGCGGGACCTGCCCCTCACGCGGTACGTGAACGACGGGACCGTCCTGGCTTCCAGTGCGGTCGATTTCTCCCAGGGCGCCTCCAAGTCCACGGGCAATCCCCTGGATCTCGCCATCGAGGGGAATGGGTTCCTGCAGGTCCAGACGCCCCAGGGCGTCCAGGCCACCCGGGACGGCCGCCTCAAGATCGGGGAGGGGGGACAGCTCCAGAGCCTCGATGGATTCCCGGTGCTAGGCAAAAACGGCCAGACTCTGTCCGTGACCCCCAACGGGGATCCTCTGTCCTTCAGCCCGGACGGCACCCTCCAGCAGGGGACCAACATCGTGGGCCAGCTGGACCTCAAGGCCTACGAGACGCCCTACGCCCTCAAGCGGGTGGGCTCGAACCGCTACGACACTGCGGGTCTCGCCGAGGCGGAACCCTCCGCCACCGTGGCCCAGGGCTACCTTGAGCAGAGCACCGTGGACGTGTCCACCTCCATGATCGACATGATCAAGCTCAACCGCCTCTACGAAATGTCCATGAAAGTCGCGTCCGCCCTCTCCAACGACCTGGATGCGAACAGCCTCAACTACATCGCGAACCAGCGCTAGCCGCGCCAGACAACGGGAGATTCCACCATGATGCGAGCAATGTGGTCCGCAGCAGCCGGAATGGCCGTCCAGCAGTCCAACATGGACACCATCTCCAACAACCTCGCCAATGTGAACACCACGGCCTACAAGCGGGCCCGCGCGGAGTTCCAGGACCTGCTCTACCAGACGGTGAACCTGGCCGGAACCAACAGCTCCACGAGCACCACCCTGCCCATCGGCCTGCAGCTTGGCCACGGGGCCAGGCTGCAGGCCGTGTCCCACCAGTACACCACCGGCAGCTTCAAGCACACCGGAGGCAACTTCGATCTCGCCATCGAGGGCGACGGCTTCTTCAACATCACCTTGGGGGACGGATCCCTTGCCTACACCCGCGACGGGACCTTCACGGTCGACCAGAACGGCACGCTGGTGACCTCGAACGGCTACACCCTGAACCCGCAGATCACCATCCCCCAGGATGCCACCAGCATCACCATCGCCACGGACGGCACGGTCTCCGTGGTCCAGTCCGGCCAGACCCAGTCCCAGCAGGTGGGCCAGATCACGCTTTCGAACTTCATCAATCCCAACGGCCTCTACCTGCGGGGCCAGAACCTGGTCACGCCCACCACCGCCAGCGGGGACGCCATCGAAGGAACCCCCGGGCAGGACGGCCTCGGGACCATCCGCCAGGGCTACCTGGAATCCTCCAACGTCGACGTGGCCGAGGAGATGGTGAACATGATCATCGGCCAGCGGGCCTACGAGGCCAACTCCAAGACCATCCTGACGGTGGACTCGATGCTGGAGACGGTGACGGCCCTGAAGCGGTGAGGCCATGCGCATCCCGGCCATCCTTCTCGCCTTCGTCCTGGCCCTGGGGGCCTGGGGGCAGGAGCCTCCGCTCGGCGAGAGCCTCCAGCGGGAGGCCCTGGCCTACGCCGAGGCCCAGGCGGCCGGGCTGGCGGGATCCCTCTCGATCCGGGTGCTCCGCCCGCCGACCCTCCCGCGGATGCCCGCCGGGAAGGTCCGCATCGAACCCTCCCATGCCAGCAAGCAGACCTTCGCCGGCCCGTTCTTCGTGGTCTTCAGGATCTTCGTGGACGAACGCCCCGTGGGCACGGCCCGGGTGGACCTGGAAGGCCGGTGGGTGGGCACCCTCCTGCGGACCCGCGCGGCCCTGCCCCGCAAGGCCGTCCCGACCGACGAGCAGCTCGAGCGGATCCCCTTCGAAGGCATCCCCCCGTCCGGAGCCATCACGGAATTTCCCGAAGGCTTCCAGCTCAAGGTGCCGGTGGCCGCCGGCCGGATCCTCTGCCGGTCCGACCTGCAGGCCATCCCGCTCATCAACCCCGGGGATCCCGTGAAGCTCGAGCTGGTCTGCGGCTCCCTGCAGGTTTCCGCCAGCACCGTCGCCCGCAGCGCGGGCGCCATGGGGGACAAGATACGGCTGGAATTGCCTACCTCCCGACGATGCATCCAGGCCCTGGTCACCGGGGCGGGCGAGGCGCGCATCCTCTGGCCCGGTCCCCGGAGCTGAGCCCGGACGGGCTCCCGAGGAATTCGCTGGCCTCCCGGACAGCGAGGCTTTAGTCTGGTTTCCTTGCAAGGAGCCCATTCATGGCCCACGAAGAGCATGTCCACGGACCCAACTGCGACCACGATTCCGAGCACGACAACGAGATCGAAGTGGTCGAGCTGGAGGATGAAAACGGCGAAAAGGAGGAGTTCGCCATCCTGGAGGAGGTGGATTTCGAAGGCCGCCACTTCGCGATCATGGCTCCCCTGGCCGAGGTCCAGGCGTACACCGAGAACGAGTCCGGGGAAGAGTCCGAAGACCAGCTGACCATCGAGATCTTCGAAGTGAAGGGCGACGACTTCACGATCCTCGAGGACGAGGACTTCGCCCAGAGGCTGATGACCCACCTGGACGAGGTGTCCGCCAAGCTGGAAGAAGAGGAGAAGAAGGCCTAGGAGCTGGAGTCCCCGCATCCTGGGCCGGCTTCCACCCTTTCGCGCACAAGCATCCCGGCGGCGGGTCGTCGCCGGGATGCTTTGTGTTTCCAGGCGCCCCGAGCCTCGCGTCGTGTTTTCGTCCAAGCGGCGCCTGGATCCCGCAGCGGGGGGAAGGGGAAGCGAACCGCCTGCCGGCGCCCCACCCTGCCCTGACGGGTGGTTCCGTGCCATGCTGACATCATGGTCATGGAATCCGTTTCCTTCCCTGGGCGCGTTCTCTTCCTGTCAGATGATCCCGGCAAGATCCACCAGCAGCTGAGCGGGATGGACCTGTCGCTGGCTCAGGCCCTGCCCCTGAGGGACCAGATCAGCACGGACGAGATCACGCCAGCCTGGGTCTGCTACTACTTCGACAGCCGCCTCGGGGACTTCACCTACGTGGGGCTCAAGTGCGGGGAGGCGTGTCCCATCGCGGAACACGGCGTGCGCCGGGGCGGCTTCGGCGTCAGCGTGGCGGGGAAGCGGCGCGGCAAGGGATCCAGCCGGGAGGCGAGCCCCTACGCGGAATATTGCGCCGGGGTGCGCCTGGTGATCGCCGAAAGCTTCGAGCGCATCTACCTCCAGAACTGCCAGAACCTCGGGCTCTTCGCCTCCACGGATTTCGGGCTCATTGAGCGGGTCCGGGCCGGGGAAGCCATCCCGGTGGAGGAGTTCACCCGCGGCCTGGACGCGATCACCGCCGAGATCGTCCGGCGCGGCGGTCTCTTCCCCTTCAACCGGGCCCGCCTGGCGGGAGAGTTCAAGGTGACGCTGCCCGCCCACGGCCGGCGTCCCATGACGCTGGCGGAGAAGATCCTGGCGCGCAACGCGGTGGTGGACGCCGCCTCCGGACGCGTCGGGCTTGACTCCGTGAAGGCGGGGGACGGGATCTTCGTGAAGGCGCACTGGCGGTTCTCCCACGAATACGTCACGCCCATGGCCGCCAGCTTCCTGGCCGGCTCGGCCGGCGAGGACGTCCGCCTGCGGGATCCCGAGCGGATCCTTGCCTTCCGGGACCACCTGACCTTCCTGGAGCAGTCCTTCACCGCCGAGAAGAACCAGAGCGGCCTCCTGGACGTGGCCCGACGCCTGAAGCACGCCCAGGAGGAATTCTGCGCCAGGCACGGCATCCGCCTCCACGGCGAGCTGCCGGACGGCGGCAGCGAGGGCATCTGCCACGTCCTCCTCGCGGAGCGCTACGCCCTTCCCGGGGAGGTGATCGTGGGAACGGACTCCCACACCTCCCACAGCGGGGCCCTGGGCTGCCTGGCCTTCGGCGTGGGCACCACCGACATCGCCAACGCCTGGATCACCGGGGACGCACGCCTGACCGTGCCGCCCACCTGCCGCGTCCGCCTGCACGGCCGCATGAAGCCGGGCGTCTACGCCAAGGACCTGGTCCTGCACCTCCTGAGCCTGCCCTTCGTCCACGAGGGGGGCGCCATCGGCCACGTCATCGAATACCAGGGCGAGGCCCTCGCGGGCATGAGCATCGACGAAAGGGCCACCCTCACCAACATGGCCGCGGAGATCGGCGGCTTCACGGGCATCGTGGCGCCGGACGCGGAGACCGTCCGGTTCCTCCGGGAGCGCCGCGGCGTGGAGGCGAAGCTGGAGGCCTGGATGGCCAGCGATCCGGATGCGGACTTCGCGCTCACCCTCGACGTCGACTGCTCGGCCCTGGGTCCCATGGTGGCCGCCCCCGGCGATCCCGGCCGGGGAGTCGCCCTCTCCGAACTGAGGGAGCGCACGTCCGTGGACTTGGCCTACGCGGGCAGCTGCACCGGCGGGAAGCGCGAGGACATCGAGCGGGTCCACGGCGTCGTCAAGTGGGCCCTGGACCGCGGCCTGACGGTGCCCTTGAGCGTCCAGTTCTTCATCCAGTTCGGCAGCGAGGACGTGCGGCGCTTCGCCGCCGGGCGGGGCTGGACGGAGGACTTCGAGAAGGCGGGCGCGCGCGTCCTGGGGCCGGGCTGCGGAGCCTGCATCAACGCGGGTCCGGGCGTCTCCCACAGGCCCGAGCAGGTCACCGTGAGCGCCATCAACCGCAACTTCCCCGGCCGCTCGGGTCCGGGCAAGGTGTGGCTCGCCAGTCCCGAGACGGTGGCGGCCAGCGCCTTCGCGGGAAGGCTCGCGTCCTTCGAAGAACTTCAACACCAGCCCGCCGACGAAAGGCCCTGAACCGGCTCATCGAGCTCGTGGCTGAATCCAACTGGAGGTTTCGTTCCAACATGTCCATCGATTTTTCTAGCATCTCCGACCGCACCCACACGAACAGCGTGAAATGGCGGCAGTATCCCGAAGGCGTGCTGCCGGTGTGGGTGGCCGACATGGACTTCAAGGCCCCCGAGCCCATCCTCGCGGCCCTCCGGGCCAAGCTGGAGCACGGCGTCCTGGGCTACGAGTTCCCCGGCAAGGACCTGCTCGGGACCGTTGCCGCCCGCATGGAGAAGCTCTACGGCTGGTCCGTGGACCCGGAGGCGATCATCCCCACCCCGGGCATCATCGCCGGCTTCAACGCGGCCGCCTGGGCGATCTGCGAACCCGGGCAAGGCATCCTCACCCAGCCCCCGGTCTACCCGCCCTTCCTGACCGTGGCCGAGAAGGTGGGCCTGGTGAACCAGCTCGCGCCGCTGGCCCTCGAGGAGCAGGCCGGCAGGCTGACCTACCGCTGCGACCTGGAGGTCTTCCGGAAGGCCGTCCACGGCCGGAACGTCCGCACGGGCATGTTCCTCCTCTGCAATCCCCACAACCCCACGGGCCAGGCCTATTCCCGCAAGGATCTCCAGGGGATGGCGGACATCTGCCTGGAGCAGGGCGTCCGCATCGTCTCGGACGAGATCCACAGCGAGCTCCTGCTCGGCGAGACTCGGCACATCCCCATCGCCACGCTCTCCAAGGACATCGAGCGGAACACGATCACCCTCGTCGCCCCCAGCAAGACCTACAACGTGCCCGGGCTGTTCTGCGGCCTCGCCATCGTCCCCGATCCCGGGCTGCGCGCCAAGTTCCAGGCGGCGGCGGACCGGATGATCCAGCACGTGAGCAGCCTTTCCCTCATCGCCGCCCAGGTCGCCTATTCCGGCGCGTGCGACGACTGGCTCAAGGCGCTGAAAGTCCAGCTGACGGCCAACCGGGACTGGGTCGCCCGGACCCTCCGCGAGCGGTTCCCGCGGCTGGCCTGCACCCTGCCCCAGGCCACCTACCTCGCGTGGCTCGACTGCCGGCGACTGGAACTGGGCGGACAGACACCCTACGACTTCTTCCTGGAACGGGCCAAGGTGGCCTTCAACCAGGGCGACGATTTCGGCCCCGGGGGAGAGGGGTTCGTGCGGTTCAACTTCGGGACCTCGCCCCGGATCCTCCAGGAAGTGGTGGACCGGATCGCCGCGGTCATGCCGGAGGCCGGGTAGCTTCGCCGGGAGGCGGGAGCCGTCCGGCTATACTTGCATCCGTGAGCGAGTGCCGACGACCAGCCATGACCTATCCCGCCCGCGTGCCGATGAAGATCATCGGCCGGGCGGGGGTGCTGGCGCCGGAAGCCGTCGCGGCCCTCATCTTCCGGCACCTCCGGTCGACGCCGCTCCCGGAGGCCTGGCGGCAGGAGCTCCAGGTCTCCGAGCGGCCGAAGGGGGACTGGATCAGCTACACCTTCTGGATCGTCCTGCCGGACGAGCATGCCGAGCGGCCGCTCCGGGAATCCATCCAGAAGCTGGCCGGCGTCGTGATGCAGCTCTGATCAGTCCAGGATGGCCACGGCCCTCACGGGCGACCCGTCGGCTTCCGCGATCTTCAGGGGCAGGCAGGAGAAGAGGAAACGGGTGCCGGCCAGCGCCGCGAGGCCCGTCAGGTTCTCGATGGAGATCATGCCCGCGCCGAAGAAGAGGTGGTGGTTCTCGAACTCCACGGATCCGACGGGATCCACGGAGATGGCGTCGAAGCCGACGCCCTTGAGGCCCTGGCCCGCGAGCCACCCCGCGGCCTCGCGGGAAAGCACGGGGAAGTCCGAGAAATAGGCATCCTGGCCCCACAACCGGGACCAGCCCGTGTGGAAGAGCACGAAATCGCAGCCTTCGATCAGGGCGGCCTGGGCCTGGAGTTCCGGGAGTCCGATCTCCGCCCGGCCCACGGCGTCCAGCACGCAGGCCGTCCCCACGAAGTGCCCGGCCCCGAGCTGGTCCAGGGTCGGCCCGCCCTCCAGCATGTGGGCGGGAGCGTCGATGTGGGTCCCCGTGTGGGAATACATGGAGAGGAGCTTCTCGGCGAATCCGTCCTTGGCCACGGTGTTGGCCGGCTGGATCCTGGGCGGCTCCGTGCCCGGGTAGACGGGCATTCCTTCGGTGAGGGTGTGGGTGAGGTCGAGGACGGTCGTCATTCCTTCATGGTAGCTCCGGTGATCCGGGCGTCCTGCTTCTTTCGTGAGCTTCCGGTTGGCGTGCGCAGAAGCGTCCGCCAACCGTGCTTGGCGGATTGAACTGGCGAGTCGGAATCTCCGAGGTCAGCCCGCGGTGTTCAGCCCAGCCAGGGTTTCCAGATAGTTCC
>Ga0209098_1001284_pt1 | contig 24508 bp, 21 predicted proteins | sample AD_JPNHW1_MetaG_FD_184429 | JGI IMG/M metagenome (GOLD analysis project Ga0209098, IMG submission 184429) | Active sludge microbial communities of municipal wastewater-treating anaerobic digesters from Japan - AD_JPNHW1_MetaG (SPAdes) (version 2) | ecosystem: Engineered > Bioreactor > Anaerobic...
AGGGTCGTCGAGACGACTCGAAAGATCTTTGAAAATGAAAAATCCGGGTTTGTCGATCAGCTGAATCTGGTCGAGAGCTTCAATGGCATTTAACTGGCTGACGCTGCCCGTGCCAGTATCGCAAAGGCCGGTTTGGAGATCCCAGGTCTGGTAGACGCCACGCCCCTGAAAGGCACTGGTGTAAAAACTGTTCAGGGTGTTGAGGGTCGCGTCTTCTTCCCAGGTTTCGATGGCGATTACAGGGTAACCGCCGGCGAGCGCGTCACGAAGTGATTTGATGGCGCTCTGCCGCTGAGGGGCCGCCGCCGTCATGGGTTAACGGTACTGTTGACCAGCTGTTCGATGGTTGAGTTAAAAATGGTGTTTTCGCTGTCCTGAAGGCTGTTCCAGAATTCTTTGTAAAGCTGAATTTCGAACAGGTCACAATGCCCGACCGCGTTGCTGGCAAAATGCTTGTCGAGGTTGGTATCGTGGGTAATGGTGGCAGATTTGCACATGCAGATGTCGAGTTCGTCCATAATTATTGCAACATCCTTTAATAAGTAACTGTCTTAATCAGATTATAAACCAATTTGCCTTTTGAGCAAGAAAAATTGCTGAAAATTAGCTTTCACCTTAAGCGGCATTCTCGTATATATTCTTGTCAGGAGACACTTATGCGAAAAAAACGTCTGCATCTTGCCGTTCAAGGTATTATCCGCTCAGTCAGAGACGAAGCTAAAGAAGTTCAGCACTTTGACAGCAGCCCGCTTCCCGATAAAGATGTTCTCTACCGTGTCATCAGTGATATTTTCATGCTGCTTTTTCCCGGTTACTTCGGTCATTCGGAAATGTCATTCGATTCTATCGAGATGCGCATTGGCTATCGGGTTGCGAGGGTTTATGAGGAACTTCGACCCCAGATACACCGTGAACTGATTCACGGTTGCCAGAAAGCCTGCTCCCCATGTGGCAACTGTGAACGGGCCGCTGAACAACTGGTTTTTCAGTTTCTTGAGTATGTTCCTGAACTGCGCGAAGCACTGAACCTTGATGTAAAGGCCGCTTTCAAGAATGACCCGGCCGCCGTCGATTTTGACGAGATAATTTTCAGCTACCCAGGCCTGGAGGCTGTGGCTGTGCATCGGGTGGCCCATTTCTTTTACCGCTATGGTCTGCGGTTGATACCGCGCATCATGTCAGAATGGGCGCATTCACGCACTGGTGTTGATATTCACCCTGGTGCTACGATTGGCCGCAGTTTTTTTATCGACCATGGAACCGGTGTTGTTATCGGTGAGACGACGGTGATTGGCAACGATGTGACCCTCTATCAGGGCGTGACCCTTGGGGCCTTGAATTTTCCACGCGATAAAAATGGCAAAATTATCCGCGCTGCCCGCCGACACCCGACCATCGGTGATTCTGTGGTTATTTATGCCGGCGCCACCATTCTCGGTGGCGAGACCATTATTGGCGAAAATTCAGTTATCGGCGGTAATGTCTGGCTGACCGAGTCAGTACCTGCTGATACCAAGGTTCTGCTCGACAATTCGCGGCTTAAAATAAGCAACCGCAAGTCGCATGGTGCTCAGGTCGTCAGTTAGCAGAGTTGCGGTTGCTGATAACTGCATGAATACAATTCAATCTGACGGGCCGGGCCGTTGAATCGATTCACCATTGTTTTGGCATGATTCAGTAATTTTAAAAATATATCCGGCAGTACTATAAACAAAATTGTGATGTTTCCCGATTAGATAGCCAAATTCTGGCTGATTTTAAGGGAAACTTTGCATGGTATCGACAAGACGGACTAACCGGGTGCTGCTGCTCTGCGTGGCGGTTGCGGCTATTTTTATGGCAGGTTGTCGCCAGGCCCCTCCCCAGGATACCAGATTTTACCAGCGTGAACTCGCGCAGATGAAGCGCGATGAATTACGTGACGCTGCCGAAAAAGCTGCGAAGGCTGCTTCCAATAAAGATGGCTACCCATGGCGCGACAAATCGTCGCAGACTTGCCCGCCATGCAATATCAAAGTCACTGAAAAAAAGTTAGCTGAAGAGATCAGATACCTGCACGAAACCGTGCATGGCAAGACAAAAACCAGGCCGAGACTTCGAGACTGAAAATGTTACATAAACGTGAAAAAAGGGCATTTTGGCTGTTTCTGCTCTGGATGGCAATTATGCCGTTCATGCAGTACCATCACCTTGCTGCCCAGGACGACGACCTTATTCTTGACGACGCACCGGTTGCAGACACCGCCGATGTGCCTGCCGGTTCAGAACCCTTGCCTGACGCTGCTGCTGCCTCAGCAACCGCAGATGGCGCCGGTGAAGTAGCAGCTTCTGACACCGTCGCCGCCGAACCCGCAGCTGACCAGCCTGCCGATAGTGCCGATGCCGCAGCCGAACCAGACGCGGCTGGCGAAGGCGAAGGCGAAGGCGAAGAAGCGGCAGCCAAGCCGGCCCTGAGCGCAGACCCGAATGTGCTGCTTGGCAAGGTAAATGGTCTTTCCAAGGCAGGCAAGCACCAGGAAGTGATCGCCGAACTCCAGGAATTCGAGGACGCGGTTGTCGAGAATACTGAGCTGCTGGCAATTTATGTTGAGGCCCTGATAAAAATCGACAAACCTGACTGGAACGTTGTCAATCGCGTGGCAAGAGTTCTCGGGTCCCGTGATAACAGCAGTTCGCTGGCCAATTACGCCCAGGGTCTTTACTGGGAAAAAAGCAAAAAGCCTGATATGGGCAAAGCCGTTACTTTTTATGGCAAAGCCAGGACGGCGAAAATACCATACCCCGGCGCTGCCGGAGCCTATTACATCGGGATGCTCAAGAGATTCTGGTATGTTCTGCTTCTCGTGGTCGCTTTGCCCGTCGTCGCTGTGATACAGAAGAAAAAGAAGCAGAAGGCTGCGCAACTTGTTGAATTGAATCTCGATCTTGCGGGTCAAGGCACGGCAACTGCTGCCAACCCAGAAACCGCGCCGGCGTCGCCCGATTCTCAACCCGGTGCTGCTGCGGCTGTTTCAGGCCCTGCTGTTGATAAATCGACGCCGACAACTGCTCAGGCCCTCTCTGCTGCGGTTAAACCTGACGCCCCGTCTGTCGCGGCTGGCGAAGGCGCAACTTCTGAAACTAAGCCAGCGAACCCGGTCACCAAAAAGGTTGTTAAGGTAGTTCGCAAAGTTAAAACGGTTGCCAGGCCGAAAGATGCTGACGAAGAACCCGAAGAGACCAGAGATTCAGAACCGGCGGCTCCGGCAGTTTATCCACCGAGAAAGCCGGCGGTGCAACCTGCTGCAGCACCGGTTTATGACAGTATTACCGCCAAGCATCAGGCCGAAATCGAGCGCATTCGTGAACTTACCAGACCTGAAAGGCGCCCGAGCGTTCAGGCTGACCCTGAACTTGATGTGCTCTGGGGCAATCTGAGTCGCAAAGCTCTGCAGGGGCGAATTGCCCCGCAATATCGTCGTTCTGATGCTTATTCGTCGGCGCGAGGCACTGCCGGCAGTTCATCTGGCAGTTATAAAGATGCGGAACCTGATTTTAACACTTCAGATGTTAGCATAGACCTTTCAGATGAAGCATTGCGTGATGACCTGATCGGCAAACTCAAAATGCTGGCCATTACCGATGGCGAGCTGCGCGAACTTTTTGCGATGAAGAACGGCGCCCATATTCCGCATCTCATCGAATACATCATGACAAGACCAGAACCGCTTCGCCTGGCATTGGTGGCCCGCGAAATCGGTCATTATGGCGACCCTGCCGTTATCGATACTCTTGCCAGCCTTCTCTATCATGACGACGAACGTGTGGCACTCGCAGCAATCAATGGCCTTGAAAACTCTAAAAAACCGGCGGCGGTTCTGCATCTTTGCCCGTTTCTGCAGGCAGAAACGCCAATTCTGGCCCAGGCGGCTCGTACTGCCCTTCTCGGTTTCGGGGCGGTCAAAATCTTGCAGGCCTTCAAGAACCTGCCCGACCAGTCTGACGAAAAGATCAAGGTGGGCGGAGTATTTGTGCTGTCGCGTATGAAAGGCAATGCGGTCGAGGAACTGCTCAAAAAAATGCTGCACGATGATGCGCTTGAAGTGCGCAGTAAAACCATTCTGGCGATGTCGTATCAGAAAAATCCTGTTTATATTGAGCCGTTACGCGAATTTTTCCGGATCGCAGCTGAATCAGACAAGGCCATGGCCCGAAAGGCCATCGTTTATCTGCAGGGGTTCGTCAGTCGGGGAAAATGATCAGATGCGGTTCTGAATGCACATGATGGTGATGTCGTCGCGCCATGGCAGATGCATCGATACCTGATTGAGTCTTCTGAGGATTTCTTCGGCCGGGTTGCGGTGATCTGATTTAAGACCCTGTTCAACCAGTTCGAGAAAGGCCTCGTGCCCGAGTTTCTCGCCGTTCCGGTCGAGAAGATTGACGGCCCCGTCTGAGTAGAGAATGACCATCTGTTTGTCGAGGCTTATTTCGTGCTTGCGGAACTTGGTCTCAGCGCTTATTCCGAGTGGCGCAGACGGCAAACTGACGAACATTTTTTCGCCGGTTTTTTCGGCGATGCTGATTGGGTAAGACTGCCCGGCATTGGCACAAATCATAACATCGTTGGTCGGGTCGATTATGCCGATCATGCAGGTGGTCATGTGACCCTTCTGGTAGTAGGGCAGAAAGATCTGGTTGAGCTTTTCAAGAATCAGTTCGGGGCTGAAGGGAAAGCTCGGGCAAAGCAGCGTAAAAGATGTCTTGAGCATCGCCGTCAGATAGGCGGCCGAGATGTCGTTTCCGGAAACTTCGGCGATAATTATGGCATAGGTGCCTTGTTTCAGGGGAATGAAATCGAAAAAATCGCTGAGAATAATGCGAGAATTGGCGTTGGCTGTGGAAATCAGATAACTGCCGCAGCGGAATTCAAGATCAGGATAGAGCTGCCGCCGGATTTTTTCTGAAATGGTCAGGTTTTTAAGGATTTCGGCTGATTCATTGAAAGCCTCGGCGAGAACTCCGAATTCATTTGCCGATCTGACGGGAATGCGGTGCTGGTAATTTCTTTCGGCCAGAGCTTTGACGCCGGTCATAATGTCGCTGATTGGCAGAATAAGCAGTCGGGTCAGCAGTCTTGCCAGTGCCAGGCCCATTACCAGAATCACTGTAAAAATGATTACCACGATACTGACGCGTTTGCGAAACAGCCGGTCAAGATTGTCGAGGGGCGAAACGCGGATCAACAGGTAATGTTTGAGATATGAACCGCGCAGGATGCTGACATAACAATCACGCCCGTCAATTTTCATCATCTGGGTAAAGGTTTTAAAGTCATTGTTACTGCGCCTGATGATGGCCTCAAAATTCTTGAATTCAAGCACAGACGGGAAGTTTGCCGCGTACTGATGCATTGAAACGGCTCTGATATCTTCTTCAGGAAAGACCCTGTTCATTATTTCACTGCGGGAGCGCAGATCACCAAAGAGTTTTTCGAAATATTGCCGCTCGAAATTTGCGAGATCGACAAGCATTGCATAAGCATACCAGGCTTCACCGGCTGGCCCAGGCAGGACATCGAGAAACCCGAGAAAGATTTCATCAAGCCCCTGAAGGTTGGTGAAGCGGGAAATGTTGGTGCGGGCCGACTGAAAAAGGGTCTGGGTATTCGATTCGATGATTGCGTCAACCACCAGATTTGAACTGGAGCGCCTGACCGGCGTGGTGATGCCCTGAGAGCGGTTGTAGAAATCCATGGCGGCCATAGCGGTGCTCGAAAAGAGCTTCTCAAAGCCTTTATATCCTTCTGACTTTTCGGGTTCGACAGGCAGACCATCAGGCCCGCCACCATCAAAGAGTGCCTTGATGTGCCGGTTGGTAATGGTGGCAAGGCGAAGTTTCCAGCTTTCGAGAATCTTCTGCTGTTCGGGCCGGGTTTTGTTGTAATGTCGTCTGACTTCAGCGGTCATCAGGTCAGTCGAATAAATCATCGCTGACTCGGATGAGACCATGTGGATATTGTCGGCGACAAAATCAGTGTATTGCAGCTTCAGACGCTTGATCATCTCATCAGGAGAGGTGATTTTAGCTCGCAGTTCCTGCGAAAAAGCTCTGAATTCGAGGAGCTTGGCCGTTACAAAACGGGTAAACCCGGCATCGATTTCAGAAAGCCGGCGATAGTTGCTGTGTTTTTCTTCGAGAACCAGCGAATGTCTCAATTCCCGAAGATACTGAACCGAAAGAAAGCCTGCCGCAATAAGAGGCAGGGCGTAAGAAAGGGCGAACAAGCCGGTCAGTCTCTGTCTGACGTTGTGCTGGTAACGAATCTGCAGAACCATGACTCGATAACTCAACCGTAAAAACATAATACTGGCGAGCAAAAAGAACAGAAAAAGAACGGCCAGAAGTGCCGCCGGTGCACCTGGAATGGCATCGGCGCCGATCAGAAGCGTGTATTCGTCGATCCGTTTTATGCTGATCAATTTGCCGTTCATCGGAAAAGTGCTTGTGGGGTATTGCTCGTAGTAGGCTTTGAGGTTTTCTGCGTCGAAGCCTTCGAGAACCGTCGGAAGTTTAATTGAATCGCGGCTGATAAAACCGTAATTGTTCGGGTTGTCAGCGGTAACTGTATTGGTGAGAATGTCTGCATGCTGCAACTGCCTGAAGTGAACAAAAGCCATAATGCCGGCAACAAAGCGATTCTTGATTGATCTGTCGAAATCGAAATAGCATAGTGAATAGCGGTCAGGATTGCCGAGTTCGATGACTTTATCGCGCTGGTCGCGTATGCGGGCGAGCATTAAATCAGGTGCCGGGAAAATGGTGCCGACCTGACTTAGTGCTGATGGTGGGATAGGGCCACTCTCATAGTCTGAATTGGCCAGGGAAAAAAACAGTTCGTGTTCTGGCCGGGCGCCGCTAATCGGAAAGATTTTGCCTTCGCCGTTGAACAGGTAGACCTCAACCAGGCCTGGTCGCCATTGTTTGTTAAACCCGGCGAGAATTTTTTCGAGTCCTTCGTTGTTTGATGGTAGACCTTTCAATTGCTTGAAGAGACCGTTGAATTTTGGGTGGAGATAACGGGCCGGCAGACTGTTGTAGACGTAATTGTCGAGGTTTCGTTCGATCTCTTCTGCGATTGTCGAGGTATTTCGCGCCAGACGATCCGCGACGAACAGGTGCAGACCAACCCAGAAAATAGTGGCAGGAACACCCCAGGTCAGCGTTATCAGCAGAATCCATCTGATGACTTTGTTGCCGAAGAATGAATAGAGAGCGCCCCGGCATAAGTTGAAGATTCTTTTCATGATTTGCCCCCGTCGGCCGGCAGGTGTTGAGCGATTATCAGGCTGGCAGATTCAAAAAGATTGCCCTGGCACGCTTCCTCAACCTGGCTCTGCATTGTTTCGCGCAGTGAGGCGCCCGCCTGACTTCTGCTGATAATTACCGGAACCAGCTCAGGCAACCTGCGGCAACAGATATCTGAGAAAACCGGCGAAACCGCAAAGGCGATCATACCAGGTGTAAAAGGCGTTTCCTGATTGCCATATTCGTGAAATTTGCTGCTTCCGGGCTCGCAGTCGGGCAGCAGCAGTGTCGAAAACTTACCTGAACTACTGTCGATGGTTACCAGCTTGATTTTGCCGCAGCCGGCATAGAAAAGCTTATTCTCAGCGTGATTAATCAGTATGGCGATAAAGTCGCCGTTCAGCTTGCGACGCAGGTTGATACGAAAATATTCTTCAAGATCCTTGATGCAATGGTATGCGGAATGAACATTCAGTTCTTCAGTGATCAGTCTGACCGCCATGCGGGCCATCGAAAGCGTCAGCGATGCTTCAATGCCGGTAAGGTCGGTGCGCATCAGAAATGCGAATACCAGGTTCTCTTCGATAGGGGCAAAATGATAGATTTCTTTCTCGTCGCGAGAATTGGTGACCTGGAAACCGTCGAGGATCAGCGATCCGCTCTGCAAAGCCGCTGGTGGCAACAGATGGCGTTTGACCGAACGGCCTTCATTGAACTCGCGAACTTTAATGATCAGGTCTGTCAGGCCTGTGGAAATGCTTTCAAGCTCGTTTGCCTCTGAAAAAACTACAGTTTCAGTCATTTCACATTTCGAATTTTTCAGTGCCGTGGCATTGGCCGCAAGCATTGATACTGGGTTAATCAGTGATTTCACCAGAACCAGGCTGAGTACCATGATGAATAGCAGTGACATGATGGTGGCGGTCAGAAAAATGCCTGAGAGACGGCCAGCTTCGCGACGTATCTGGTTAAAAGGCATGATCAGAAAAAGGTTGTAGCTTTTAAGATTATGACCGGCAATTGCCGCCACCAGCACTTCACGGTCGTCAATTCGACCGAGTTTGAAACTGGAAACCTGGGTCTGGTTAACCAGATCGTGAAGTTTCCAGAGTGGCAGTTCAGAAGTGTAAGAAAAACGTGGAAAATAGGCGTTCTTTTCGATGTGCTGCTTCGGAAAAGCCGCGAGATCAAAGCCGGTGCTGCGGGCAATGCTCTGCCCGGTCAGATTCAGATACTTCAGCTGAAGTTTTCGCGGTTCATGCACAATGAACAGACAGCCTGAAGCCGTATCATTGCTGTCAAGGGTCAGGTCCATGAAGGTCAGGGTTTCGTCACCATCAAACGAGATATTCTGCAGTGTTGAGCGATTGCCGAGCAGACCTTCAACAGGGCGACTCGAAAGACCGCGCATCCCGACAGGGTCGCTTTCACTGTAAGTGTTGCCAGGCATACGCGACGAGTTGTAGGTGCGGATTACCTGCGTCGAAATGCCGCCAATCAGGTTGGCATACTTGCTTTCGATGGTGTCTGATGGACTGTTGCCATCAGATGCAGGTGCCTTGAATAGGAAGTTGCCTGAACGGTCAGTGTAGCCGGCGAAGGCAAGATTTTCTTCCTGAAAAGCAAGTGCCAGGGGGGCGAGAATTTTGGCCGGGTTCGCCCCCGGTTCGCTCAAGAGCGAATTTAGATGCCGATATTGATGCAAAAGATCGCCATAAGATGCGCTGAAGTTGCGATCGATCTTTTCAAGAATTTCGACCGCTCCCTGCTTGTAATCAGCCACCAGAGAATTCTGTTTTTCATACTGGTAAGCCATCGAGGCGACCAGCAGAATGACTACCCCGGTGGTGGCAGTAAAGCCGAAAATCAGCAGAAACTGCAAACTGGCAGAAAGGTCAAATCTGACCCGAAAAATTGCTTTCCAGAAAAGAAAAAGCAAAATTACAGGCACTACAATGCGCAGCAGGTTGAAAAAATTATCAAGAACCGGAGGTGATGGCGGCAAATACCGCGAACATACCAGCCGTATTCCTTCGGGTGTGTCGTTAATCGAAAATAGCTCATCAACCAGTTTGAAGCCTGATTTCAGCCCTTCGGCGGCCAGAAGTCTCAGGCCGGTTTCTCTAAAGCGCAAAGGGCCGGAACAATTGTTTTTGCTGGTATTGTTGAGGTCGATCCAGGCAAAACGGTATTCATGGCCTGCAAGACTTTGTATCTTGTGAATCGCCTGCTCGGCAAGGTCATAGCGGGTTATCCGGTCTGGGTTCAGCCAGGCGACCAGGTTGCCTTCTTTGCCGCCCGGAAGGCGAGTTTCGAACCAGGCGCCATATTTGCGCAGACCAATGCCCTGAAAGTTCACCAGAGTCTCAGGACTGCGGGCCAGGCTGCTGACGGTGGCGCTATTGCCGGAAAAATTAGTGGCAAGGCTCTGATCATGCTTGTTTAATGACATGCTGTGATTTTCATTCACTTTGCGAAGAACGCGCAGATAGTCTTCTGACATTTTGCGTTTGAGCAGAACTTCGCCGGCTGGCCAGGGCAATCGGTTCCCATCGTGGTCAAAAAGATGCAGTTCCAGAACCTCCGGGGTTGAGAACCGCTTGATTTCAGATGTTTCTGAGGCCCAGCGAAATGAGTCGTTCAGACGGCGCAGCGATTCCTGAAAGTAGGTTTCGGGGTTGGCCAGGCGGGCCATGTGGGCAGTCATTTCGGCCATCTCGTCGAGGCTCTGCTGCTGCATGTCTTTTTCGAGGTTTTCCTGGATCGAGGCACAAGACAGCCATGCAGTGATCACCGGAAGAAAAAGCAGAAAGAAAAAGAAAGCAAAACCACCGGCCGCTTCTCGCCATGATGGCAATCGGCTGTTAATTTTCCTCGTTGATTGATCCATGCTGCAAGTTTAATTCAGACTGCCGATTCTTTCAACCTTTGTCTGAAGAGAGAACAAAACACCTGCCCCAGGTTTTGGGGCAGGTGTTTGGATGACTGGTGGGCAGAGCAGGTTGTGCCCGTGAAAAGATCAGCGCCCTCGGGCGTTTTCGACCTGCTGCTTGGCTTTGTTTAAATTGTTGATTGCCTGATTAAGCTTGGCCTGGTCAGCACCACTGCCTTGCTGTGACAGTTCTACGTAGGCCTGGTAGGCTTTCTGGTAGTTTTCCATGGCGCGGTCAAGGCTTGGGGTGGCCCCTGACGCCTGAGTGGTAGCGGCAGGCGCCGAACCAGATCTCAGGGTCGTAGAGTTGCCGGTTGTGCCAGTGTTGCTGGTGCTCGCATTAGAGCCATCAGCGCGGTTATATTTTTCATTATAGGCTTTATTTATGGCAACGTAGTCATTCTGAACCTTGACCAGTTCTTCAAATCGTTTGCTGATTCTGTCGGTGCCGGTCTTGGCGAGTTCGCCGATGGCTTCGATTGAGTTGCCCGAATTTTGAATCTTGCTGATAGTCGATGAAATGTTCAGAATCGATGCGAGGTCGCCACCAACGATGCCCTCAATTTCTTTCTGGATGCCCAGAAGTTCCTGGATTGAGTCGCGGGCTGCGAAATAGTAGGCTGAGGCTTCAAAGGCAATCTGGGCGCACTTTAGCGGGTATTGCGCTTCGACTTTGCCAAGTTTGTATTCATCACTGAGCTTGCCCCAGCGAAATGCATTCAACGGGTTTGATTTTACGGAATCCCAGACGCGGCTCCAGCCGTTGGCGCCTGCAAGCTTGTTCAGACGACCGTCAGAGAAAGACTTTACGATGATTTTATTGCGGGTGGTCTGAATGGTTTCTGTCTTGTCGGTGAGCTGTGAAAAATATTTCATGCTTGGCTGGGATTTTTTGTACATGGCCTCAGCCTTGGGCGCAAGATTGTTATACTCTTTAACTACTTTCGAAATGGCTGTGGCGATGTCAAGTATCTGTGGCAGACTGGTTTTGCTGTTTTTGTCTTTGATGGCGCGGTAGGCCTGAATCAGGCTGCTGGTGCCTTCTGCGAAGCTTTGAATCGATTTGCGTTCGCGGTAGAGGGTCTTGACTTCGTTGCCAATGACGCGAGAATGCTGGTTGATGTTCGACTTCTCGTTATACCAGAGCTTGACGTCAGAAAAAAAGCCTGCTTCGGCAGTACCAGCCGGCAGAATGAAAATCACGGCAAGCAACAATATCAGGGCTTGCAATTGGTTTCGTAAAATCATGATCACCCTCCTGGTAGGCTGAGAACGCTCGAATGTACATTCAAGCATAAGAATAAGATCGCCATGTGTCAATATCCCAACCGATTTAAAATAGTTGAAACATAATGATCATAAAATTAGTATGTTAGTTATATTGACAAAATTTATGGAAGAAACAGACACACATAAGTTTAAGGCTGGGTTGGAATCAGGCGAAGAATCAATACAGGCTGCTTATCTGGCAATTGACCGGGCAGGCAGGGTTGTTTCTGATTTTTCGGCAGCCCGGCGTATTCTTCTGCTGAGGCCTGGTGAAGCACTCCCCGGCACAATTCTTTTCAGTTATTTCAACCATCTGCCAGCTGCCTGCAATGATTATTGCCCTCCAGAGAGCTTTTTTGAATTCGAGGCCGAACTCGTCAGAACCTGCGAAGATGGCCGCATTATTACGATTGCTGTTGGTATTTTTCCGGCTGAACCGGCTGATGGCAATGAACCCGTGAATCTGGTTATTCTTCGTGACACCAGCATCCAGAAAAACGCTGCCGAACAGTTGACTCAAGCATCAAGGCATTACTGGTCGCTATTTGAAGCATCATCTGATGCAATTTTTCTTGAACTTGACGACGGGACAATTTTTGACTGCAACAAGTCCTGCGAACGTATGTACGGCTACTCCAAAGCTGAACTGCTGAGCATGAATGCTCGCGACCTGGTGCCAGGCAATATTCGGGCCACTATCGAAAGCGTCACATCCGAACTCGAAACGCTCAAAAGCAGCGGGCATGGCATTCAGCTCGAGGCGGTCGGGCGGCGCAAAGACGGCAGCGTTTTTCCCAGCGAGGTGGTTGTCAACTTTGTCCGGGTGAATAACGAAGAGTGTTTCGCTGTGACGGTGCGCGACATTACCAGTCGTCGCGAGGTCGAAACCAGTCGCCATCGCTATGAATGCCAAATTCAGCAGTTACAGAAACTTGACAACCTCGGTCAGATCGCCAATGGGCTTGCCAACGACTTTAACAACCTGCTCACCGGCATAATGGGCTACTCAGACCTGATCATTCGCGAACTGCCCGAAGAAAGCAACTCGCGCGAAAAAGCCCGCCGAATTGTTGATGCCTCACGAAAAGCCGGCGAAATTATTCAGCAGCTCATGGCCTATTCAGGCAAACTGCCAACTCTTTACCAGAAGACCAGCATTAAAGGCCTGCTGCGCGAGCTGCAACCGGGTTTCCGCCAGATGGCCGGCGAAAATGTCGTTCTGCACCAGGCTGTAGACGAAAATATCCCCGAGATTCATCTTGACCCGCCAATGCTGAAACAGGCATTGATTAATGTCTTTAAAAACTCGATCGATGCCATTGAACCAGGCCGCCCCGGCGAAATCAGCATCACCGTTTTCCCCGGCCTGTGCAATTATTCCGGCACCGAGAACGGTTTTTTCGGGCCACCGGTCAAAGCGGGCGCTTATCTTGCCATAAAGATTTCCGATAACGGCTCGGGCATCGCACCAGAGAACCTTGACCGGATTTTTGATCCGTTTTTTTCTACCAGATTCGCCGGCCGTGGCCTGGGCCTCTCAGCCGTAATCGGTATGCTGCGCAGTCACCACGGCGCGGTAATGGTAACCAGTCACCCTGGCCAGGGCACTGATTTTGCCATTTTTCTCCCGGTTGATTCTCCGTCATCAGTTAACGACCCGAATCATGAACCCCGGGCCGAAGAAGCCCCCCCAGGTGGCTATGCCCTGATAATCGACGACGACGAAAATGTCCGCCAGATATTAGCAGACAATATTCGCATGATGGGCTTTGAAGTTTTCCTGGCCGAAAACGGCAAAGAAGGCCTCGAAATTTTTAAGACCCAGCAAAGCAAGCTTACCATGGTGCTCACCGATCTGGTGATGCCCGGCATGAACGGCCTCGAATTGATCAAGGAAATCCGCTGGATGAACCCGGAGATCCCTGTCGTTGTCTGCACAGGCATCAGCAGTGATGAAAATTCTCCTGAACTCGAAAAGCTTGGCGTTTCAGCGGTTCTTGAAAAACCCTTTTCCTACAAAGACCTCGAAAAACATTTTACCCGCATTCAACTCAAGGCCCGCAACCGCAATTCTGCTTTGTCATGACCCCTGCCGTCCTGCCGGTCACCACAAAAGAAGCGGGGCGCTCACCAGGAGCGCCCCGCTTTTTTAAACGCTGAAAGCAGAGTTATTTGCCGAATTCAAAGGCAACAACACGGCTGATGCAAGATTCAAGCTCAATGGCACGCCAGGGGAACAGGCCGATCCATGTGCGCTTGTTGCTGAGTTTATCGATGTCGCCACCAATATTCTCGGCGTGCACAATGCCCAGCGGGAACATTTTCAGATGCATGACCTGATAATATTCTTCATAGGGGAAATAGTCATCCCAGGATTTGCCGTGAGTCTTCTTGAGCTGGGCTTCTGCCTTGGCGAACAGTTTCGGGTGCCAGTCGCGAAGAATGGTGTTCATGGGGTGATCTGCTGAACCGCAGTCAACGCCAATCCACTTGAATTTCATTTCTTGAGCCCATTTGTGGAAATCAGCATCGGGGCCGGGGTGTTTGACCATGTAGCGCACTTCATCGGCTTCGGGTTGGTCCCAGCCGTATTTGTGGTAGCCGGTGTTGATGATCAGAATGTCGCCTTTGCGGATATCGGCTTTCTTTTTGAGCATGTCGGGTGAATAGAGCGAGAAATCGCTAACTTCGTCAGAAATATCGACGACCACGCCATCGCCACACCATTCTTCGAGCGGAACTTCACCGATGGTCCGGCCGTTGGCGCAGAAGTGAATTTCGCCGTCGATGTGGGTACCAACGTGATTGCTGGTCTTAATGATCTGGCCATTTGCGCCTTGCCCCATGTGGGCACCGGCGATGCGTTTGAAATACTGAACCTGCAGGGGCATATAGCTTGGCCACGGCGGAGTATGAATGCTCAGGCGCTGGGTCAGGTCATACATTTTAACTTTGGTCATTATGGTCTCCTTAAAATTGTTATAACTAAATGATACTAATTCTGGCAGTATTTTTCAACATAAGCTTCAAGGGCATCTTCAAAACATTTCATTGGCGGGTTCACCAGACCGGCTCCGACCTGGCCAACGCCGGCGTCTTTGTGGGCGATACCCGTGTTGATCTGTGGAAGAATGTTCTTTTCGCAGACCTTGAGAATGTTGATGCCGGTCGGAGCGCCACGAAAATCCATGTTGGGTATCTGGAACGATTGTGACTCGCCATCGGTTATTTCATACATTTTCCGGGTAAAATTCATGGCATCGCTGACGGTGCCGCCGACGAACTTGACGATTGCCGGGGCCGCAGCCATCGAAAAACCGCCCAGCCCACACGTTTCGGTGATGGCACTGTCGCCGATGTCAGGGTTACAGTCTTTTTCTTCGAAGCCCGGAAAAAGCAGCCCCTTGACAATTGCGGCCGGGGCTGTGAACCAGCGATCCTTCAGCCCGGCAACTCTGATGCCGAACTCAGTACCGTTGCGTGCCATGGTGGTGACGATCGTCGAACCTTCAACCCACTCAGCAGCCTGAAGCATGGCTTTCGCGGCCGGCATGCTGAGGTTGAGAAAAAAATGGTCGTTCGAATGCAGAAATTCAAGAACCCGCACTTTGTCTGCCTGCGGGAACGTGGTTTTTAGAATTGCCGGAGCGAGTTCGCGTATCAGAAGAGAGGTTCCTGCTTTGTTGCGGTTGTGAACTTCATCACCCATCTGCAGCGCCTGTGCAATCAGGTTTTTCATGTTGATCTCAGGCGCAAGTTCGAGAGCAGCCTTGAGAACCGGGCCAAGGGTCGCTTCCATCCATTTCAGGCGATCTATAACTTCCTGAGAGAAGGCGCCATAGCGCAGCACCTTGCCCAGCCCTTCGTTAAGCGTGCAGAAAGTTCGCCGACCATTGGTCTTGTTCTCGATGATCCAGACGGGCATACTGGCAGTGGCCACCCCGGCCATCGGCCCCACGCCATCATGTTCGTGCCATGGCGCGAACTGCACTTTGCCGGCCGCCGCCATCTTTTCGGCTTCAGCCGGGCTGGCTGCGAGACCTTCATAAATCATGCCACCGATGACCGCGCCTTTGAGGGGGCCAGACATCTTTTCCCAGGTGATCGGCGGCCCTGCATGCAGTATCAGATTTTTGTTCATCCCGGGCACGACTGCCAGAGCAGTATCAATACCTTTAATAACCGGTTGAGCCGCCTGAATGGCACTCAGCGCTTTTGCATTGGCTTCTTGAATATCTATAAGCATTATCTGGCTCCCTTTGCTGCTTTTACCTGGCTCTGCCACGCATCAACCCTTGCAAGCAGTGCCTGGATTTTCTTGTTGCCACCTGCCGGCGGGCGCCATTCGGTGTGAATGTTTTCAATACCCTGCTTCTTGAGGTCTTCAGCAAAACCTGGTATGCCGAGATTGATTACTTTGATCTTCTGCCCAAAAAATTCAGCAAGTCTGCTCATCTGGTTATTTCCTTTCAAGGCAATGCTGCGCGAATTTGACCATGGCTACATTGGTCGGAAACACGACGACGCCGGCTTCTTCAAGCTGCGACTTCTGCTGCTGATAACCCTGCGGGTCGTCGGTGGTGCCACAGATGCAGGCAGCCAATATCGGCTTTTTGCCTGATGACTTCTGGCCACGCCTGATCGCCGCCACCATTTCGCCGGCCATGTCAGGGTGCGAGCCGTAACCGAGCACAACGTCAAAACAGATAATGCCAACTGATGCGTCTGATAATTCCTGGTGCATGCGCTCACTGCGATAATCGGGGTCGATCATCGGGTGAGCCTTGCCACGCGTGAAGTTGTCATCACCCAGATCAATGATGCAATGACCGGTGCTCTTATATACATCCGCCATTTCCAGGCAGCCTTTGACCGGTGTATTCGAAGATACTTCGCCGAGTATTGGCTGCAAAACTCGCTGTGCTTCGTCGCACAGAGTTCCGCCGCTATACAGGCTGCGCAGATTGCCGGCCGGCACTTTGTGTTTGCCTGCCAGAGTAGCAATCTCGGCATCAGACATCTCAGGTTTATGCTTGCCACCAGAACTGAGATTACATGCCTGAATCGCAGCGTCTTCAAGATTGCGGGCTGCTACGAAACCCTGTTCTTCAATGATTTTTGGGTCAGCGCCAATAAAATAGACGACAACGGATTTTTTTATATTTTTAAACTCGGCGAACAGAGGCTTGAGAACTGATGCTGCCGGCGGTTTTGAGATCAGAACGATCACCCGGGTCGCCGGGTCTTCTGCCAACGCCCTGGTGGCCATTATTGTCATACGGCCGCCGATTTTTTCTGACAGATCGCGGCCGCCGACGCCAATCGCCTGACTGATTCCACAGCCAAGCCGGTGAATAGTGCTGGTCACTTCTTGAAGGCCGGTGCCAGATGCAGCTACCAGACCGATATCGCCACGGCGCACCGCGTTCGAAAAAGCCAGTGGCGTGCCGTTTATAATAGCAGTGCCGCAGTCAGGCCCCATGACCAGCAGTTCTTTGCTGCTGCCAAGGGTTTTCAGTTTTAATTCTTCTTCAATGCTCACATTGTCAGAAAAAAGCATGACATGCCGACCTTGGTTCAAGGCCAACTCAGCTTCACGTGCCGCGTATTCACCCGGAACAGATATCAGAACCACATTGGCACCTGGCAGTCTTCGGGCGGCTTCTTCCTGGGTGGAAGGGGGCAGTTCGGCATTGCCGCCGCCAGCCTGCTTGCGCGAATTCAGCCGCTTTTCGACCTCGGCGATGCCTGCTTCGGCAGTGGTCTTATCGTTACCCATGATGCAGATGATAAGATCGTTGGGGGTGAGGCCGTCGAAATCAGGGCGATACATGTCGAGTCTTTTCAGACTGTCGATATTATAGTCGGTACACATACCGACTACGGCGTTTTTGATACCATCCAGCTTTTTGACCTGTGACCCGATCAGCATCAGCGTTACGGAGTCAAAATAGGTCTGTTTCTTGACAAGGTGGCAGACAACCATTCCGGTTAAGCTCCTTTGCAGAATCTATATTGCGAAAATAATAGAACTTTAGGCTTTGAATGTAAAATAAAAAAACCGAAAGCGCCTCCGTGCGTCTTCCGGTTTTTTAGAAACTCGTTGAATCAGTTGTTGAGGTCTTCTTCTGCCTTCTCAGCGTTGCCATTGAACGAACGCTCAAGCTCGGCGTCATCGCCAGCGGCTTCATTGCCGAAAGCCGGAGGTGGCGGCATGCGATCTTTCAGCTCGAGGGGTAGAAGATCATAAATTTTCTGAAGATACATGCCCGGCAGGTGGCTTTTGACTTTGCCCGGCCCCCTCATCTCTTCGTCACCCAGCACGACCCGGCCATCTGCATAAATGTTATTCGGGGCAGAAAGATGCTTGTATTTCATTACCTTAAATGGAATCTTGCTGACGATATCATTGTTAAGAACCCAGCGCTGCATATCAGGAAACCGCTTTTTAAAGGCCTTGACGAAGATATCGTTGCCAATGCGCGGCCCGGCAAAGGTATAAAGACCTTGAACGCTGATTCCATCACCTGTAAGACGGAAAGCGGCAATTGGAGCAATGCCGGCCCCGAGGCTGTGCCCGGTGATCCAGAGGCGTTTGCCTGGCCCGGCCATGTGTTTTTGTATCAGACTCTTGAGGTCATCATAAACGATGTCGATGGCGTTATAAAAACCGGTGTGAACCTTGACGCCCCAGCCCCACCAGAGAACACGCTTCTTGAAAAAGTTAAAATCAGTCAGAAGCCAGTCATAGACCATCTTGACCGGGCTGAACTTTTGGTTTTGCGATGCTTCTGACCCACGGAAAGAAACAATGACCAGTTTGTCGTTAGACATCACCACGGCCTGGGTGTCAGCGGTTTTATCTTTCTTGTTGATGAAATCAAATTTGCTCATGCCAAGTGGCTTGAAAATTTCGACAAATCGTTTCTGAAATTCAGCAAAACTGGCAACATTCATGCGGTTCTCATAAGTGTTGTAGGCAGCATACATCAGAAGGTAAGTGTTGGTCAGATTATGACCGATCACCTTTTCTTCAAAGAGGTCGGCATAACAATTCGCACCCGCAACAGTCTGGCCAGATGCTGACCCGGCAAATGCGGCCAACATGAACGCAAGCACCACTACCCGCAGAACCCTGCCATTTATTTCAGATACATTCATGTGTCTACCTGCTTTGCTGTGATTATCTGTCTATTATATCCAGATTATGCCTGCCCCGCAAGGTACCCCCGCCGCCCGTCAATTCCCGGGCATGCGCGGGTGGGCTTTGAGGCAGGTCAGCTGAGTTTTCTGATTCGCACTTCGATTTCGGGGTTGTTTTTGAGAAGTTCGAGCAATCGTGCTGTATCGGTGTCGCCAAAATGATAGGGATAAAGGATCTTCGGCTTGATCGCCATGGCCAGGTCTGCCACCATTTCTGGGGTCATGGTGTAGGGCAGGTTCATCGGCAGAAAGGCAACATCGATGTTTTTCAGTTCTTTCAGTTCTGCTGCGTTTTCGGTGTCGCCGGCAATGTAGATGCGTTTGCCATCGATTGTCAGAACATAACCGTTTCCGCGACCTTTAGGGTGGTAGGGTTGCTTGTCTTCTCTTAAGTGAACGAGATTGTAGGCTGCCACTGCTTCGATATTGATCGCATCAATCACCTGCGCATCGCCATTTTTAAACACCTTGCCATCATTGCGCTCGCTGCCGATGGTTTCGGTATAGATTACTGTTGTACCGGGTTTGCTGGCCTGGGCAATCGCAGTGGCGTCATAGTGGTCCTGGTGCTCGTGAGTGATGAGCAGCATATCTGCTGGCGGCAGTTTCTGGTAATCGGCAAGTTTTGACCACGGATCGACATGGATAACCCGCCCCTGGTGTTCGATCATCAGCGTACCGTGGCCAATGAATGTCAGCTTGATCTCTGAACCTTCGCCCTTAATGATATCGGAATCGAAAACTGCCACCTGCTGAGCGGCCAGCGGGTATGCAGCAAATGTCAGACATATACTGATAATGATAAACAGTTTCATGTTTGCCTCCATATTTAATTCAGTGTCTGATAAAATCTGCTCTATTAACGCAGATTTGTCAAATCCCTGACGCTCATGCCATATCTTCATTGTCTGCCGTTATGAACCCTTGCCCGGCATCTGAGAAAAAAGTTTACCGGTTAAGGTTTTTGTCAGATATAATCAAGAGATACTCTGATGTTCAGGGAGGGCTTTAAATGAAAAACCTTTGGCTGAGAACCGTTCTTATCATGACGGTTTTTGCTTTAGTTGCAAATTTAACACCGCTGCAGGCCATGGCCGACGCCGAAATCGGTGCGGTAATCAAGGCCAGGTTGAGCGATAAAAACCTTACCCACACCATTCTTGGCGCTCTTACTTATCTTGAAGATCGCCAGATAAGGCCTCGTCAGGGGCAACGCTCATGCGAAACCGACAGCTCAGACGATGGCGATGGTTGCGATACCCGTCTCAGCCTTAATATTCCCTTTCGCGAAAATATCGGTCTGCCGGCCCCAGCCTCTATTAAAGCCCGCAATCGAACTGGTGAATGGGCCAGCTATATTCACTTTATGCCAAATAAAATTGGGGTAAAAGGTCGTTCACCGGCTGCGGTCCAGGATTCAAACCTGTTCATGACCGCTTTTATTGCATACCCGCTCTTTCTTTTCGACGAAGGCTCGCTTCCTGACGAAAAACGTCATATCAACAGCATTTTGCAGCTGGCGATGACCAATATTCAGAGCTTCAGGCGCGAAGATGCCTATAACTTCTGGGCTGTTCTGCCCGGCTGCCGTGGCACGGCCCCACGCACCGGCCCCTTCAATATCGAAGTGCCCATGCTCGAGAAGATGGCTGAAGCCTATCTCAACCCAAAATTCGCCAAACTCTTTGCTGTCCTGGCACGCGGTCAGCAGACCCCGCCAAAATACTGGCTTGAGCGCTGTTTAAGCCGGGCCGAAAACCAGACCGGCGCTGATGCACTCTTCAATATTCCGAACGATGCCGACGATACTTCCACCGCCGTTGCCTTTCAGCAGATGTATTTTGCTAGATTTCCCGATTCTGGCATCAGGCCAGATTTTGCCGCCCTCGAAAATATCTCTCAGTTCAGAGATGTCGAGCGTGAACGTGAAGACGGCCGCGATGCCTGGAAAGGCAAGGCGAGCGGCGCCTACCTGACCTGGCTCAAAGATGAGAACAAGCCAGTGTTCGAGCGCCCTGAAATCGGGGTTATACCTCTTGGAGTGAACAATGTCGATGTGGTGGTCAATTCAAACGTGCTTTTCGCCATGGCCCTGACTGGTCGCAAAGATCTTCCAGGCTACAAAGACTGCGTCAACCTGATTCTCAAAGCCGCCGAAAAACATGCCTGGCCTGAAGCCGGCCTTTATTACCCGCAGAATATGATTTTTCCTTATGCTGCTTCGCGTGCCTATCGCGATGGCAGCGCCCGCGAACCCGAAATGAAAGCCGCCATGCAGCGTATCATGCGCGATCTGATCGTTGCCCAGAAAGACTGGGGCGAAAAGAATCCGACCCGCCGCGGCGCTTTCCCCGGCGGCGACGACAAGAGCGATCACCTTGCTTCGGCTCTCGCAGTTACTACCCTGATAAATATTGGCAGGCCGAATGCGGCAGAAGCCGGGTTGCTCAAAGATTACGATCTCGCAATTTCAAGCGGTGTTAAATATCTGCTGAACCAGGCCATCTGGAACAAACCGAAAAACCCAGAAACCGTCGGCAAGTTCAAAACCCCCGGCGATAAATGCGCCACATGGCTCTCGGGGTTGTTTTTCGCCGCCTCATTCTGGGATCTCGCCCACTGGCGCTCGCAGGCCTTCACCGTCGCCATGGTGCTCGAAGCCCTCACCAAATACGCGCTCGCTTACGATTGCGACGACGTTCCCGCCTGCATGCGCAAACTGAAACTCAACTGACTTTAACTTCTACACCAGTGCATCTCCGCTGGCGTAAATGGCTTAGTGTGAACCAGATCGTCAATCTTTATAAATAAAGATTTGCGCTATTCGCGAACAGCGAATATGGTTTAAGTATGCTGAAATCACAAGTAATCACTGGATCAGTTTTTGCGCTTAAATCAGCGCTTTAAGCATCAAGATCCTCAAACATTTCTTCAGGAGTGTTGTAAACTTTGCTGAGGTTCTTGCCTTCGATAGCTTCATCAATCGCTTTTATTGTTTCAGGATTGGTAATCTTAACCGGAAACGGCAATCCCTGCTCCATGATGATTCGCCTGAAAAAAATCCCGATTGCTTCACTGGTCGTAATCCCGAGAGTCTTTAAAACCTTTTCAACTTGGATTTTTATGCCGGGTTCGACCCGGGTTTGAATTGTTGCAGTTTTTCTCATATTTTCATTCTCCTTCTATCAATTATAAACAATTGTAATGACAACTGCAATACAATCGCATGCAAAAGCAAAGATAATTGGTGCATTCCCTGAGTGTAATTATTCTACGGCATCAGCTAGCGACAAAATCCTTTGCTGGCACTCTTCTATGGCTTTACCAATTTCGAAGATGTCTGCTGACAATCTAGGCTTTAAGCATTCTGGAGAACAGTAAAGAGCAAACTGCGAAGCCACTTCGGATGTGCATTATAGGACGGAAATTCAGTGCTCCACCTTCATTGACGGTGGGCGTTTTTGACGGTTTGCCGGACAATTAACCCGCCAATAATGAATATGGCCTTTGGCAAAAGGCTGCTTTGCAGCCGATAGTTGCGATGCCGAACAACAGAATAACATTGTCAAGGGTCGCCGAAGGCCATGAGCGTAGCGAACTAGCTCTTGATAAGGTTGTTCTGTTGTGCCACATAAACGCCCGCGACCGACAAATTTATAAAAACCCACCGACACTGAAATACCAGCCTTAGCGCTGGCCGGGCCCTATTGCCAGATCGACAATCAGTGTCAGGTGGTCAGAGGCGGTATTGCCGCCGATTCTTCTGTTAATAATTGCAATGTCAGGTGAATGCAGGCAGTGGTCGATGGGTATCAGCAGCGGGGGGATACTGGTCGGCCAGTTGGGTTGAATGCCGAACCCGAGCAGAGTCGCCAGGCACAGGCCTGCGCCGACAATCGCCGCAAGTCCAGACAGGCGAACCTCACCGCTGAAAAACCTGAAGTTTTCTGTGCCATTTACCCGCCAGGCTCTTGTCCGGCCTCATTTTATTCGTCTGCGCATTTATTCTGTTATTTTGTCAGAATCGAAATAGCTAGGCTTTGTACTGTTTCAACCACGGTTGCCGGAATTTTAAAAATCAAATCGACGTTTCGCTCAGCCAGGTCGATACATTTCAGCTGGTCGGAAAGAATAACACCTTTTATCTTAAATCCGTCCGGAACAGGGACTTCAAAAGGATACCCTTTGGCTTTGGATGTAATTGGGCAAACTATGGCCAGGCCTGTTTTTTGATGATATTTTTGCGATGACAATAGCAGACCTGGTCTTCGGCCGGCTTGTTCATGCCCCAAAGAGGGATCAAAATCAATCCAGACTACATCTCCACGATCTGGAATGGTTTTTGCCATTGTTACCAAACCTCTTTCCCGCGTGGTGGTCCGAAATCAGCCAATTTATGTATATTGTCTTTATTTACTTTTTCCAGGAGTTTATCGAAATCCACTTCTTCAGTGGTCGGTTCAACAACTAAAATGCCGTTTTTCAGGGAAATTTCCACTTCAGAATTGTTGGTCAGGTGGATCTCATTTGCAAACGGCTTTGGGATTCGAATAGCCAGGCTATTCCCCCACATTTGAACTTTGCCTTTCATATGAACTCCTTTTGTGTATCTACAATAATGATACGCTAAGAGCGCCACTAAGTCAAGGTTTCATACTGGCACTTTAATGGCTGCGGCTCTTATTAATGGTTTCCCATATCTTTGCAGAGCAGTGGAAAATGCATTAAAATACCTGTAAGTCAGTTATTCCTTCGATAGGTAATTAATCTTCTCATTATTTGATACTAAAGTGCTAAAAGTGCAATTTGCACAATTAAGCTAAATGTGTCATAATATTTTTATGTGATGGAGGAAAAAATGAAACGAATGAACTTAACCTTGGATGATTCAACCTTCAGAAACTTAAAGGCGATTGCTGCGCTGAAAGATGTTACAGTCGGCGAATTAATAAAGTGGTTTGTCGAAAAAGAAATAGAGGAAAAACCCGACGAATGCAAACTTTGCTTGCGCTATAATGAGCCAAACGCAGAAACCATCAAAGCTTTTGCAGAAACCGATAAGGGAAAAGGGCTTTCAAAAAAAATGTCAGGGAAAGATGCTCTGGCAATGTATGACAATGAATTCAGCGGCAAATAATGCTTAACCACAAAGCAGGCAGTAAGTTTAAAAAAGACCTGCAGAAAGTGATTGCCCAAGGCAAAAACTATGCAAAATTTCGGGCAGTCTTTGAGTTGCTCCTGAATCAACAACCTCTCGAAGCTAAATTTGAAGACCATCCTCTTGTCGGCAACTGGAAAAGCCGGCGGGAGCTCCATATTGAACCTGACTGGCTTCTCATCTACAAGATCGAAGATGATGTGCTGATCCTCGAACGCACCGGCTCCCACTCTGAGCTATTCAAATAAAACTCACCCATACAATCCAGCGTTAAAAAACTCCAACTCGGCCTTTAAAACTTCTGAAATATATCTGAATGCGAGCCAGTTCTGGCAAACGTGATTGTGTCCCCATCGATCCTGTAAATCAGTAACCAGTTCGGGGCTATGTGACACTCCTGATAATCTTTCCAGACGCCGAGCAGAGGATGAATTTTATATTTCTCATCCAGTGGTTTTTCCTGTTCAAGAAGCTCCACCAGTTCCAGAAGTTTCTGCATATACTTTCCGGCCCTGACCATGCGCTTGAAATCCTGCCGGAAAGCTTTGGTGTTATGAATTTTCAGCATCGTCCATCATGCTCTCAAACATTGCCCTGGAACTCTTGAACTTTTCAACCCGGCCTTCTTCAACATCCTTCATGGCTTCAAGAGTCCTGGC
>Ga0209098_1001285_pt1 | contig 24489 bp, 17 predicted proteins | sample AD_JPNHW1_MetaG_FD_184429 | JGI IMG/M metagenome (GOLD analysis project Ga0209098, IMG submission 184429) | Active sludge microbial communities of municipal wastewater-treating anaerobic digesters from Japan - AD_JPNHW1_MetaG (SPAdes) (version 2) | ecosystem: Engineered > Bioreactor > Anaerobic...
TTTCCATTTCCGCCGCTTTGTGCTATTCTGTTCTTGACTCATTCCTGTCACCTCGGTTGCTTTGTTGTCTTTGCAACCTCATTGTACCTGATGTGACGGGTTTGGGTCTCTTTTTTTCCCGGGGGGGCGGCAATTCATTTTACAACTTACCCTTCGCGGAGTCACTTGGATTGCGGCGGAGCAATCGCGCTTCCGGCTGGCTTGATTTAGGGCTGGGATTCCGGCCGCTTTGCCTGTCGGTATTAGGCTGCCTGCAATTTTGCATGAAAAGCCGGCATTGGCGCGTTTAACTTGCAACCTGCGGTTTTTTTTGCTATGCTAGGGTATCGTATTGGTATGGATGGTTGCCAAAGGAGGCGCTCGGGATGTCAAGGCCCATGCGAAACCTGCTGAACGCGACGGCGCGGCGCACATCGCTGCACATGCCCGCGGCGCAGGGGCGCGCTCCGTTTGGCCGTGTGGACGCTTATCGGCTGGATACCACTGAGCTGCCTACAACGGATGATCTGTACCGCCCTACTGGGGCGATTGCCGAGGCGGAACGGCTGATGGCCGCGAGCGCGGGCTGCGCGACCACGCTGATGCTGCACGGAGGCTCCACCGCCGGGGTGCAGGCGATGCTCCTGTATGCCTGCCGGCGCGGGGATGCGGTTGTGCTGCCGCGCAACGCCCACATCAGCAGCCTGAGCCTTTGCGCCACCGCCGGGATTACGCCGGTTTTTGCGGAGCCTTCCTTTACGCGGGAGGGGCGGGTGTATACGACGCCGGAAGCTTATGCCGCCGTGTTGGACGCGCGCCCGGACGCTTACGCCGCGTTTGCGGTGAACGGCGATTATTACGGCTTGCAGGCCGATGTGCCGGGCATCGCGCGGGTAACGCACGCGCGGGGCCGTTTGCTGTTGTGCGACGAAGCGCACGGCGCCTATTTGAACTGGCGCGCGGATTTGCGCAACGCGGGCGTGCGCGGCGCGGACCTGTTTGTGCAATCGGCCCACAAAACGTTGCCCGCGCTTACGCCCGGCGCTTGGCTGCATGCCATGCCGGGGGTGGATGCGGAGCGCCTGCGAAGCATTTTGCGCATGGTGCAAACCAGCAGCCCCAGCTTTGTGGGGATGATGTCGCTGGACGACGCCCGCGCTTGGATGGACGTTCACGGGCAGGCGGCTTGCGAGCGCCTGCTGACGGCGCTGGAGCGTTTTCGGAGGCAAGCCGCCGCGCTTGGGTTTGGGGACGGGCAGGCCGAGCCGCCGGAGGGCTTGCGGTATGACCGGCTTCGGCTGGTGCTGCGCGCCCCCATGGGCGGCGAATGCCTGCAACAGGCGCTTGCGCGTCATGGGTTGGATGTGGAAATGGCGGATGACGGGCATGTGGTGTGCATCCTGTCCCTGCTGGATGGGGAAACCCGCCTGCGCCGGTTGCTCAGGGCGCTGAAAGCCATAGCGCGTGAAACCGGCAATGAAGAACGCTCAACTTTGGAGCCGTCACCCGTTTTGCGCCAACCGAACCCCTGGCCAACCCGTGCGATGCCGATAGGCGATGCCGCGTTCGCGCGCGCGGAGGCGCTGCCGCCCGGGGAAACGGCGGGGCGTGTGAGCGCGGTAAGCGTGGGGCCGTACCCGCCGGGGATTGCATGGCTCACGGCAGGCGATCGGATAACGCCTGAAATCGCGGCGCTTTTAGCGCAAACCCCTCCGCAACGCCTGTTTGGGCTGGACGCGCAGGGCAGGTTGCGTTGCGTTGCAGAGGATGAGACGCTTCCCGCCGGATGCCCGAGCCTGACCTGAAAAGGCGTAACGCGACGCCCAGTCGGCACGCGTTGGCTTGATGTCGGCTGTGGGTGGTTCAAACCCCCATAACCTGCAAAGTGTTTTAGGACAATGCCCTTACTGGATCGTAGCCTCCTGCCACAGCGGTAAAGCTCAGGGTAAAGTCTTTCAATGCTTGCAAAGTCCTTGCCGAAGCGAAAAAGGGTCAAGGGCAAAGCCCTTGCGGGGCGCGGGGGCGAAGCCCCTGCCTGCCGGAGGCCTGATGCGGCGCTCCGTTCAAAGGGCGCGGCCCGTGTGCTGAAAGCACAGCGCGGCGCGGCTGATCCACTCCATTCAACAGGGTAACGGCCCGATGCCGACCCATATGGCGATTCTACCTCAGGCACGGAACGCGCCGTGCATCCCGCAGGCTCGGGGGCGGGCGGATAACGCCGGCGCACCCAGCCACCAACCAAAGGAGCATGCAACGTGTACAGTTTCCCTTATGACGCGGTTGTTTTCGATCTGGACGGTACGCTGACCTGTTCGGATCAGGGCATTATCCAATCCATGCTTTACGCGCTGCGCCAAATTGGCGCGGAAGCGCCTGCGGGGGCGGATTTGCGCGCCATCATCGGCCCGCCGCTGATGACGTCGCTCACGGGCATCCTCGGCCTTGCGCAGGACACGGCGCGCGAGGCGATGGGTTACTATTCGGATTATTTTAACCGTGAGGGAATGTACCTGTACACCGTGTACCCGCATATCCGCAGCATCCTGAAAATGCTGCGCGACGGGGGCGTGTTCGTGGCCCTTGCGACCAGCAAACCTGTGCGGCCCGCCATGGCGATTTTGAACCATTTTGGGCTGACGCATTTTTTTAACCGCATTATCACGGAAGAAGATAACGAAAAGCTGGTCAATAAACCCGAGCTGATCCGCCGCGCGCTGCCGGAAAGCTACCGCCGCGCGGCAATGGTAGGCGACCGGTTTTACGATGTGGAAGGCGCGCTGGCCAATGGGATCGACGCGATTGGAGCGGGTTACGGTTTTGGCTCCGAGGAGGAACTGACGGCTGCTGGCGCGACGCACGTGGTGCCGGATACGGAATCGCTCCGGGCTTACCTGTGCCCGGGCGCAAGCGTGCCGCGCGGGTTTTTCCTTTCGGTGGAAGGGCTGGATGGCAGCGGCAAAACCACGCAGGTGGATCGGTTGGAGCAAAATCTGCGGGATTTCGGCTTCAGCGTCCTGCGCACGCGCGAGCCGGGCGGCTGTGAAATCAGCGAGGAAATCCGGCACACGATCCTCACCACCGACCATATGGAGATGTGCGCGGCCTGCGAAGCGCTCCTGTACGCCGCGTCGCGCGCGCAGCACGTGCATCAGGTGATCCGCCCGGCGGTGGAACGGGGGTATCTGGTGCTTTGCGACCGGTTTGTGGATAGCTCCATCGCCTATCAGGGCGGCGGGCGGGAACTGGGTACCGATGTTGTGTGCCAGATCAATGCCCCCGCGGTGGCCGGGATGCTTCCGGACGCTACGGTATATTTGGCTATTGACCATCAGCGCGCGCTGGCGCGGCGGCACAGCGCCTCGTCGCTGGACCGCATCGAGGTGGAAAGCGCCGCGTTCCACGGGCGCGTGCAAGCCGCCTATGAAAAACTGATCCGGGAGGATCCGAAGCGTTTTTTGGTGATCGACGGCGAACAGGATGTGGATACGGTCGCCGCGGATGTGCTGGACGCGGTGCTCAACCGGATCGAGCCGGAAATTGAGGCTTGAAAATGGAACGGATTGTTGTGGGCATGTCCGGCGGGGTGGATTCATCGGTGACGGCGCTGCTGCTGAAGCGGCAGGGCTACGATGTGATCGGCGTTTTCATGAAAAACTGGAACGAGAAGGATGAAAACGGCGTTTGCACCGCCACCGCCGACTGGCAGGACGTGCAGGATGTTTGCGAAACCATCGGCATTCCCTATTATGCCGTCAATTTTGAAAAAGAATATCAGGAGCGGGTGTTCAACTACTTTCTTTCCGAATACCGCAAGGGTCGCACCCCGAACCCGGACGTGCTTTGCAACCGGGAGATCAAGTTCAAGGCGTTTATGGAATTTGCCATGAAGCTGGGAGCAACCCGCATGGCTACCGGGCACTTTGTGCGCAGCGAAACGCGGGCGGACGGGCCCGTCCTGCTGCGCGGGGTGGATGCGAATAAGGATCAGAGCTATTTTCTGTATATGCTCAAACAGGCGCAGCTGGCGCGCGCGCTGTTTCCCGTGGGCGGCATGACCAAAGCGGAGGTGCGCCGCATTGCCGCGGAAAACGGCCTGCCGGTCAGCGCCAAAAAGGATTCCACAGGCGTGTGCTTTATCGGCGAACGGAATTTCCGCCAGTTTTTGCAGGGATTTTTACCGTTGCAGGCCGGCGATATCCAAACGGAGGACGGGCGCAAGGTGGGAGAGCATATCGGCCTTGCGTACTATACCCTCGGGCAGCGCAAGGGTCTGGGCATCGGCGGCGGAGGGGACGGGCGCAGCTGGTTTGTGGTGGAAAAGGACTTGGTTCGCAACGTGCTGGTGGTGGCGCAGGGGGAGGATAGCCCCCGCCTGTTTACGCGGTATGCCGTGGCTTCGCAGGCGACTTGGATTGCCGACGCGGCCCCCGCGCCCGAGGGCGAGCCTTACCGCTGCACGGCGAAATACCGCTACCGGCAGCCGGATCAGGCGGTTACCGTAACGGTACGGGGCGATACCCTGTACCTTGCGGCGGATGAACCGCAGCGCGCCGTGACCCCCGGGCAAAGCGTGGTGCTGTATCAGGGCGAGGTTTGCCTGGGCGGCGCGACGGTGGACAGCGCAACCGACCAGCCGCAGCGGTAAACGCCGCCCAGCCTTTCGAAAATCCCACAGCGGAATGGGTCAGGGCCGAAGCCCCGTTGGGGCGTTTTGGCGTTGCCCCTTGCCCGCCGGAGGGCTTGCGGACAATTCCAACATAAGCGCTACGCGTGCCAAAGGCGTAACTCGGCGCGGCGTATGGGCTCAATCCGGCTTATCTGCGGGCTGAGCGGTAAACGCCTTTGCAATCCGTGCAGGGCCAGCGTTGCTTTTTCACGGTAAAGCGATAAAAATACATAGCAAGAACAGGAATCGGCCGACGCTTTGCTTGCGTCTTGTTTTTGCACAGGTTATAATAAAAAATGCGTCTTACGGGAAGGCCAACCCGACGCGGACGATTCAATATCACAGGGAGGGAAAACAGAATGAAAAAACTTGTTGCAATCATCCTGACGCTGGCGATGGCTGTCAGCTTTATTCTACCCGCGATGGCTGAAGATACCATTAAAATCGGCGGCATTGCCTGCCTGACCGGCGCGGCCGCCATGTACGGCGTCGGCGTGAAAAACGGCGTGGATCTCTATGTGAGCGAACTGAACGCTGCCGGCGGCATCAACGGCCAGCAGGTTGAAGTGCTCTGGGAGGACGACGAAGGCTCGCCCGACAAGTCCGCCAACGCCTACAACAAACTGGTGCAAAATGACGGCGTTGTCGCCATCCTTGGCCCCGTGCTCACGGCCGCCACGGACGCGGTTGCCGATCTGGCCGCCGCCGACGGGATCCCGCTGATCACCGCCTCCGCGACCGCGTACTATATCACCACCGACCGCCCCAACGTGTTCCGCACCTGCTTCCTGGATCCGTTCCAGGGCAAGGTGATGGCGGACTTCACCGCTCAGGAGCTGAAGGCCACCAAGGTTGCCGCGATGTATAAGAACGGCGACGAATACAGCGTTGGCCTCAAGGACGCTTTCCTTGAAGAAGCCAAGGCCCAGGGCATGGAAGTGGTCGCCGAAGAAGCGTCCGCCGATAAGGACGTGGATTACAAAACCCAGCTGACCAACATCAAGGATTCCGGCGCGGAAGTCGTTTTCCTTGCGTACTATGGCGACGTTGCGGCTCTGATCCTCACGCAGGCCAACGAACTGGGCATGAGCGTGAAATTTGCCGGCGGCGACGGTATCTCCAACATCACCGGCTCCATCAGCGATAAGAGCCTGCTTGCCAATATGTACTACTCCGACCATTTCTCCAACAGCGCCGACAGCGAAACCGTTAAGGCCTACCTTGCGGGCTATCAGGCCATGTATGGCGAAATGCCCTCCATCTCCTTCTCCGCCACGGCTTATGACGCCGCGAAAGTGCTCTGCAACGCGATCGCTACCGCCGGCTCCACGGATTCCGCTGCGGTTGTCGCCGCCATCAAGGCAAGCTCCACCGATGGCGTAACCGGCACGATCACCTTTGACGATCACAACGACCCGATCAAGAGCGCCTTTATCCTAACCTTTGACGCCGATGGCAATCAGGTGTTTGTAAAGCAGCAGGCACCCCAACAGTAAACAAACGGCATGGAAAGAGGGCGGGGCTGGCCGCCGCCCTCTTTCAGCCCTTTCCAAGAAGGCGCTTTTGCGCGCCCTTTTGGAAAGGGCTGAACTGCGTTTTCGGCCCGGAAGCAAGCGAATGCGGAAACAAACCCCCGCGCCGGCGGCAAAACAGCCTTTGAGCAAGCCCCGCGCGGGTTGCGGCATATTAGCGCGACCGATTTTCCGGCGCGCTTTGCCAAGGCCCCGCTCAAACGACGCCCAAAAGCGCGATCCCGCAAACGCGCGGGCAGACTCGCACCTGTTTATGCAAGAAGGATGGTGGATGCAATGGTGCTGTTTTTTAACCAGCTCATCAACGGCCTGGGCACAGGCGCGATATACGCGCTGATTGCGCTCGGCTACACAATGGTGTACGGCATTGTGAAGCTGATCAATTTTGCCCATGGCGATATCATGATGGTTGGCTCCTACACGGCGGTTTTGCTGATGGTGAACGCCGGGGTTTCCTTTCCGGTGGCGCTGATGGGCTCGATGCTCATCTGCGTGGTATTCGGCGTGGCCATCGAGCGCGTCGCCTACAAACCGCTGCGGGAAGCGCCGCGTATTTGCTCGCTGATTACGGCCATCGGCGTCAGCTATCTGTTGCAAAACAGCGCGCAACTGCTCTTTTCCGCTAACCCGCGGCCCTTTCCGCCGGTGTTCAGCGTGCCCCCGATTACGCTGGGCGGCATCAGCATCAGCTTTGTGACTCTGGTTACGGTGGTGGTGTCGGTGCTGCTGATGATCGGGCTGAATCTGTTTGTCATGACCAGCCGCACGGGCAAGGCCATGCGCGCCGTCAGCGAGGATATCGGCGCGGCGAAGCTGATGGGCATCAATGTGAACATGACCATCTCCGTCACGTTCGCCATCGGGTGCGCGCTGGCGGGCATCGGCGCGTTCCTGTACTGCATCGCCTACCCGAGCGTTGCCCCCACCATGGGCGCCATGCCGGGCCTCAAAGCGTTTATCGCGGCTGTGTTGGGCGGCATTGGCATCCTGCCGGGCGCGATGCTGGGCGGTTTTATTATGGGCGTTGCCGAGAGCCTGACCAAAGGCTTCGTATCCACGCAGCTGAGCGACGCGGTGGTGTACGGCATTTTGATTATCGTGCTGCTGTTTAAGCCCTCCGGCATGCTGGGCCGGGTACAGCGGGAGAAAGTGTGAGGAAGCGGCCATGAAATCAAAACTGAGATCTTACATCATCAATCTTTCCGCCACACTGCTGGTGTATTTTGTGCTATCCACCCTGATTGGCTCGGGCGCCATCAACAAGTATTACGCAAGCATCCTGATTATGATCGGCATCAATGTAATCATGACGGTGAGCCTGAACCTCACCACCGGCTTTTTGGGCGAACTGGCGCTTGGCCATGCCGGCTTTATGAGCGTAGGCGCGTTTACCGCGGGCATCATCACCAAGCAGCTGACGGCCAGCATGGGCTGGGACGCGGCGGCCTGCCTGCCCATATCCCTGCTGGCGGGCGGCATACTGGCCGCCGTAATGGGCTTCCTGATCGGCGTACCCGCTCTGCGCCTGAAAGGGGACTATCTGGCGATCATCACGCTTGGCTTTGGCGAGATTATCCGCGTGATTATCCAAAACATGCAAATCACGGGCGGCGCGTCCGGCATCAGCCGCATCCCGCGCATCAACAATTTCTCCATTACGTTTTTCGTGATGGCGGCGGTGATCGTGGTCATGTTTACGCTGGGGCGCTCGCGCCACGGCCGCGCGATTCTCTCCATCCGCGAAAACGCCGTGGCGGCGGAATCCACCGGTATTTCGGTTACGCGGTACAAAATTTTTGCCTTTACGTTCGCGGCGTTTTTCGCCGGCATCGCGGGCGGCCTGTACGCGCATCAGATTGGCCGCATTTCCGCCGCGACGTTTGATTTTAACAAATCTATTGAATATCTGGTTATGGTGGTGCTGGGCGGCATGGGCTCCATTACCGGCAGCATCATCGCGGCCGGGGTGCTGACCCTGCTGCCGGAGCTGTTGCGTCAGTTTGCGGATTACCGCATGCTGCTTTACAGCATCATGCTCATACTGATGATGCTGTTCCGGCCCAAGGGACTGATGGGCACGGCGGAGTTTTCCCTTACCTTTGTGTGGGATCGCCTGACCGGTTTTTATAAACGCGCAGCGTCATCCAAGGCTACCCCGAAGCCTGTGACCATGCCGGATTCGCCCACCTACGCGGTCAAGGAAGGCGCGCCGGTGCTGGAAACCAGAAACTTGGGCATCCGTTTTGGCGGTTTGCAGGCGGCCGAGGGCGTAAATCTGCAACTGTTTGACAACGAGATCGTCGGCCTCATCGGCCCCAACGGCGCGGGTAAAACCACGGTGTTTAACATGCTGACCGGCGTATACCTGCCCACCGAGGGGGACATTCAACTGCTAGGCCAGTCGATCGTGGGCAAAAAAACTTACGAGATTGTCGCGGACGGCGTCGCCCGCACATTCCAGAATATTCGCCTGTTTAAAAGCATGACGGTGCTTGAAAACATTAAGGTCGCCTTCCACACGCGCATGCACTACTCGCCGGCAAGCGGCATTTTCCGCCTGCCGAAATATGCCCGCGAGGAGCGCGGCATTGAACAGCGCGCCCGGGAACTGCTGCGCGTTTTCAACATGGAGGAAAGCGCCGACCTGCCCGCCGACGGCCTGCCCTATGGGCAACAGCGCAAGCTGGAAATCTGCCGCGCGCTGGCGACCAGCCCCAAGGTGCTGCTGCTGGACGAACCTGCCGCCGGCATGAACCCGATTGAAACGCGCGAGTTGATGGAAACCATCGGGCTGATCCGCAACCGTTTCTCCGTAGCCATCTTGCTGATTGAGCATGACATGAAGCTGGTAATGGGCATCTGCGAGCGTATCTATGTGCTGAACTATGGCCGGATTATCGCGCAGGGCACGCCTACCGAGATTCGCAATAACCCGGAAGTGATCCGGGCATACCTTGGCCACAGCGACGGCGGCGTGAAAAAAGGCGAGGAGGGTGAAGCCCATGGCAATGCTTGATGTGAACGGATTGAACGTGTATTACGGCGCGATTCACGCGCTGCATGACGTGAGCTTTACCGTGGAAAAAGGGGAGATCGTCACCCTGATCGGGGCAAACGGAGCGGGAAAAACCTCCATTTTGCACGCGATTAGCCGCCTGATCCCAGCCAAAAGCGGCACCATTGCCTTTAACGGCCAGCCGATTACCGGGCAGGATGCGTACAAGCTGGTGGGCAAGGGACTTTCGCAGGTGCCGGAGGGCCGCCGGATTTTTGCCCAGATGACGGTGCTTGAAAACTTGGAAATGGGGGCCTATACCCGCAGGGACAAAGGCGAGCTGCAAAGGGATTTGGACATGGTGTTCGGGCATTTTCCGAGGTTGAAGGAACGCGTAAAGCAAATGGCGGGCACGCTTTCCGGCGGCGAACAGCAAATGCTGGCGACAGGCCGCGCGCTGATGGCGCACCCGACCCTGCTGATGATGGACGAACCGTCCATGGGGCTTTCGCCCATATTGGTGGAGGAGATTTTCGCCATTATCCGCGACATCAACAAGGAGGGCACCACCATCCTGCTGGTGGAGCAGAACGCGCACATGGCGCTATCCATCGCCAACCGCGCCTATGTGCTGGAAACCGGCAACATTGTTATGGAAGGCGAAGCCAGCAAGCTGCTCAACGACGATCAGGTCAAGAGCGCCTATCTGGGAACCTGAGGCAAGCGCTGTGGGAGGTCCCATTCAGACTGTCAAAAAAGATGGGGCAGGGGCTGAAATCTCTTGTCAGGCGCCAAGGGTGAAGCTCGTCGGGGTCTTTAGCGGAACCCCCCGCCTGATGCCGCAGCATTGGAAACAAAGCGAGCGAACAGCCCGCAGGGCTATGCGGCGAGCGACGATAGCCACCTGTCTGGTTTTTTTAACAACGTGGAGGGGCCGCCGTGGGCGGTCCCTCTTTGAATCGGTCGCCACGGGCCGCGCCATGCGTAAGCCTGTGCTTTGGATCGGTCAAAATGGGTTTTGAAGCCGCTGGCGGAGGGTCAGGAACAAATGCCGTTTCTTTTTTTACGGGATAGGGTATGATAGTATCAGCAACAGCGACAGGGAAGGCTGCCGAAAGGGACCCAGGGCAAAACCGGATGCCCAAATGGATCGGAGCCGGGGAAATCCATCCTTTCCAAGCGAACCCAAGGAGCGGGAAGGAATTTGCACCCAATCTGTCGAACGGTTACCATACAAAGGTACCGAGGCTTGCACAGGGAGGAGTTGAGTCCCTTGGAGCACTCCGCAGCCCAAAGCGCGACGACCAGGATTCGCTGCCTGATTTTATCGCAAAGGAGCAGACCTTTATGAAAACAACCATCACCGGAAAAAATATGACGATCTCCGCCGGCATTACCGAGCGCGTGATGAAAAAGACCAGCAAGATGGAGCGTTACCTCCATACCGATACGGAAATGATCGTGCGCTTTACGCGCGAAAAAAACGGCCGCCGCACCTGTGAAATTACCGTACCCTTTGAGGGCGTAATCCTGCGCGCGGAAGCCAGCAATGACGATAACCTGTACGTTTGCATTGACCAGGCGCTGGCCAAGCTGGAAAAACAGATTCACAAACACCGCACCAAACTGGGTAAGCGCGTGCGCGACGACGCCTTCCAGACGGCCGAATACGAATACGCCGACGAAGCCGACGCCGGCGAGGAGGAAAAGCGCAAGATTGTCCGCACCAAATCGTTCCCGATGCGCCCGATGTCTGTGGAGGACGCGGTGCTGCAAATGGAACTGCTGGGGCACAGCTTTTTCGCCTTTGTCAATGGGGAAACAGGCCAGACCAATGTGCTGTACCTGCGCAAGGATGGCAATCTTGGCCTGCTGGAGCCCGAAAACTGATCTCTGCAAGCCCCACGCGATTGCGTGCTGCAACATATGGGAGAGGGCGGCACAAGCCGCCTTCTCCGCTGTAATGAAATAAGGAGGTTCCACCACCCATGACGGAGCAAAACAACCCGTTAGGCCCTGAAGGAAGCTACTACGAAGCGCAGGAGCGCGAAAAGACGAAATCGACGGAAAAGAAGTGGGACGGTATCTATCCCATTTTTATCACGTTCCTGTATCTGCTGCTGGGTTTTGTGTTCGGGCTGTGGCATCCCGGCTGGCTGGTGTTTTTAACCATTCCGCTGTATTACATGAAGCCGAAAAACGCCTCCGAACGGTGGCTGAACCCGGTGATGATTACGCTCATCTATCTGGTGCTGGGTTTCTTCTTTAACCTGTGGCATCCCGGCTGGATGATCTTTCTGGCGATCCCGGTGGCGGCGATTATCAGCAAGGCGGATCAGAAAGCCTGATTTCGTGCGATATCTGAACATAGCGCAAGGCGGCGGACCGGCTCTGGGGAGCGGGCCTGCCGCCGTTTTTTGTTTCTGCTGGTGCGAGGGAAGGGGGTGCTTTGTTTCTGAACCATGCAATGCGCTTTTGCCGCTCGCCTCATAGCCCTGCGGGCTGTTCACTCGCTTTGTTGGGTTCACGCTGCGGCGTAAGGCTTGGGGCGCCGCCCCAAACCCCGGCAGGGGCCTCGCCCCTGCCCCCTGACAAGGGCTTCGCCCTTGACCCATCTTCGCTGTGGCGGGGGAGTGGTTGTTCGCTCTGTTCTGCAATGCGCTTTTACCGCTCGCCTCATAGCCCTGCGGGCTGTTCGCTCACTTGCTGGTTTACGCTGCGGCGTTGGGCTTGGGGCGCTGCCCCAAACCCCGGCAGGGGCCTCGCCCCTGCCCCCTGACAAGGGCTTCGCCCTTGACCCATCTTCGCTGCGGCGGGGGAGTGGTTGTACGCTCTGTTCTGCAATGTGCTTGTGCCGCTCGCCTCATAGCCCTGCGGGCTGTTCGCTCGCTTGATTGATAATACGTTGCGGCGTTGGGGTTGAGGCGCTGCCCCAACCCCCGGCAGGGGCCTCGCCCCTGCCCCCTGACAAGGGCTTCGCCCTTGACCCATCTTCGCTGTGGCGGGGGAGTGGTTGTACGCTCTGTTCTGCAATGCGTTACCGCCCCTCGCCTCATAGCCCTGCGGGCTGTTCGCTCGCTTGATGGATAATACGTTGCGGCGTTGGGCTTGGGGCGCTGCCCCAAACCCCGGCAGGGGCCTCGCCCCTGCACCCTGACAAGGGCTTCGCCCTTGACCCATCTTCGCTGCGGCGGGGGAGGGATGGGACGGTTTGCAGGGGTGTTACATTTTACGCCCGATGACGGCGTTTGCGATGCGTAACGCGCTGGAAAAGCTTCACCAACTCCACCAGCGGCACAATCAGCAGTGCCAGCCCCATGGCGATGGCATATTCCGTAAGCGAAATGCTGGTAAAATCAAATGCCGCGCGCAGGAAGGGAACGTAAATCACCGACGCTGTGAGAATTAGCGCGAGAAAGGCCGCGCCCCAGAGGTACTTGTTCTGTTTGCGCATCCTGAAAATGGAGCCGCGCTGGGAACGCATGTTAAACGCCTGAAACACTTCCGCCATCGACATGGTCAGGAAGGCCATGGTAACGCCGTCCCGGCTGTTGACCAGTTGCCACAGGCCTGATTCCAGACGGTGCCCTAACACATAGGCAACCAAGGTGAGCAGAGCGACCAGCACCCCCTGATAGGCGATATCCGCGCCGACGCCGCCGGCAAAAATGCCGGCGTTGCTGTTGCGCGGGGGCTTTTTCATGGCGTCGTTTTCTCCGCTTTCCATGCCGAGGGCCAGCGCGGGCAGGCTATCGGTAATCAGGTTGATCCACAGGATGTGCGCGGGCATCAGCAGGGTAAAGCCCAGCATGGTGGCCGTAAAAATGCCGATCACTTCGCTAAGGTTGGAGGAGAGCAGGAACTGGATTGCTTTGCGGATATTGGCGTAGATCTTCCGGCCTTCCTCCACGGCGTTGACGATGGTGGCAAAATTATCGTCCGCGAGGATCATATCCGCCACGTTCTTGGTAACGTCGGTGCCGGTGATGCCCATGCCGATCCCGATATCCGCCGCCTTGATGCTGGGCGCGTCGTTTACGCCGTCGCCCGTCATGGCGACGATTTTTCCTTTGCGTTTCCAGGCGTTTACAATGCGAACCTTGTGTTCGGGTTGCACGCGCGCGTATACGCTGTACCGCTCCACGGCAACGTCCAATTGTTCGTCCGTCATATCGTTCAACGCCTGACCCATCACGGCTTGCGAAGGCTCTTCCAGTATGCCCAGTTCTCTGGCGATGGCAACGGCGGTGTCGATGTGGTCGCCGGTAATCATCACAACGCGGATGCCCGCGGTATGGCATTCCTCCACGGCGGCCTTCACCTCGGGGCGGATGGGGTCGATCATGCCGGTCAAGCCGATCAGCACCAGCTTCTGTTCCAGCGCTTCCGGCTCAAAAGTAGCCGGAAGTTCCTCATAGCTGCGGTAGGCGGCGGCCAGCACGCGCAGGGCGCGGTCGGCGAAGTTCTTATTGCTTTGCATCACCTTTTGGCGGAGCGCTTCGGTCATGGGCACTTCGCCCTGCCCTGTGAGCATGTGCGTGCAACGGGAGAGGATTTCGTCCGGCGCGCCTTTGGTGTATTGCACAAACCCTTCGTCGGCACGGTGCACGGTGGTCATCATTTTGCGCATGCTGTCAAACGGCGCTTCGCCCACGCGCGGGTAATGGTCTTTCAGGTCGGGCTTGGGCAGGCCGAGCTTGGCCGCGTAGGCGACCAGCGCGCACTCGGTCGGCTCGCCCACGGCCTCGCCCTGCGCGTCCAGTTCCGCGTCGGAGCACAGCGCCATGGCCTTGGCCAGCAACTCGGTATCGGCGCTGTCGGCATCCACAACGGTCATGCGGTTTTGGGTGAGCGTGCCGGTTTTATCCGAGCAGATAATCTGCGCGCAGCCCAGCGTTTCCACCGCTGTCAGGCGACGGATTACGGCGTTGCGACGGCTCATTTTAGTAACGCCGATGGAGAGCACGATGGTGACCACGGCGGCCAGCCCTTCCGGAATGGCGGCCACGGCGAGGCTCACGGCCAGCATGAAGGTGTCGATCAGCACATCCGCGCTGAAGCGCCCCGCCTTGAACACGCCGGCGGCGAAGATGACCACGCTGATGCCCAGCACAAGCCATGTGAGGATGCGGCTAAGCCCGGACAGCTTTTTTTGCAGAGGGGTGGCTTCATCCTCCGCCTGGGACAGCGCGGTTGCGATTTTGCCCATCTCGGTTTGCATGCCTGCGCCGCAGACAACGGCCACGCCTCGGCCGTACACGACGGTGCTGCCCATGAAAACCATGTTCTTGCGATCCCCAAGGGGGATATCCTCGCCGCTCGGCAAAACCTCGCTGGTTTTCAGCACGGGCACGGATTCGCCCGTCAGGGCGGCTTCCTCAACCTTCATGCTGGCGCATTCCACAATGCGCGCGTCCGCAGGCACGCTGTCGCCGGCTTCCAGCGCGATCACATCGCCTAAAACCAGCTCCTCGCTTTTCATGTGGATCAGCTGGCCGCCCCGCCATACCTTCGTGGTGGAGGCGGTCATTTCCCGCAGGGCGGCGATGGCTTCCTCAGCCTTGCTTTCCTGCACAACGCCCAAAACAGCGTTCAAAATTACCACAAACAGGATGATAAACACATCCGCGAACGATTCGCCCGCATACGCGGAAGTGATTCCGCTCAGCGCGGCGGCCACCAGCAGCACCAGGATCATCGGATCCGCCAGTTGGGTCAGAAAACGCTGCAACAGCGTCGTTTTTTTGCCTTCGACCAGCTTGTTCTTTCCGTTTCGCGCAAGGCGGGTCTCAGCCTCCTGCGCGGTAAGCCCCTGCCGGGACGTTTCCAGCGCGGTGTAAACCTCGTGTTGTTCTTTGGCGTAATAATTCAAGGGGGATGCTCCTTTCCATGTTCGCCTGAAATGAGAAAAACTCATATACAGGCAGTGCTGTACATGAGTCTCACTCATTAAGGCTGGCCAGGCAGGCATAGGCCTGCGGTGCTGTTGACCAGACCGCGCCGAAGGATCGCCGACCCCGTTTGCATACCGCAGCAATATTTGCGCCTTGCGGCGGCAAAACGTTGCGGGCGCAGCCAACCGGACGCAGTTGTCTGGGTTTGAACAACCCGCCGGGCTAACGCTGGAACGACGTTTGGGGATAGTGCGAAGGCGCGAATTACTCCCTCATGGTATGAAGTTATGCACATTCTAGCATAGCCGCCCGGGCCTGTCAACGGACAGAACGTGGCGTTGAGCGCCCGGCGCGCGGGTTTGAACGCATGCCGGAGGCTTCCGCCTGCCATTCGGGCTGAGCGGCTTCGCCAGCCGACTTGCCATTCGGGCCTGCCATGCGCTGGAACAGCGCGCCGCGGGGTGCGAACGCTCCCGCGCGGCTGACCGGGCCGCAAGCGTTTTGGCGCAACGCAAACGGCCATATCGCAATGCGATGGCAAACCCACGCGATTGCCGAAGGGGCGAACGCATGCTTCAGCAGCGCGTAATTTGATCCTCTTCCACAATGGCGTGCACCAGTTTGAGCGGCGGCACTCTGTGGCGCAGGATCGGGATGGCGTTTTGAATGGAAAGCTCCGCCAAATCCGCATCGTCCTCATTGCGGCAGTACGCGGTGGCGATCGGCTCCCCAACGCCGACATAATCGCCGATGCGGTGATGGAGCACAAAGCCGACGCTGTAATCGATCACATCCGTCTTTTCCCGGCGGCCCGCGCCGATGTGCTGGGCGAGGTTTCCAAGGCGCGTGGTTTCCATGCTCTGGATAAAGCCTTCGCCAAGGGCGGGAACTTCCCGGATCACCCTCGCCTGTGGCAGGCGGCTCACATCGTCGCACACGCGGGGATCGCCGCCTTGGGCGATCAGCATATCGCGTAATTTTTCCAGCCCCTGACCGGTGCGCAGGGCGTTGAGCAGCTTGCCTTCGGCCTCCTCAACGGTTGCGGCTGCATAGGCGGCGATCAGCATCTGCGCGCCCAGCGCGAGCGATACCTCCAGCAAAGGTCCGGTGACGCGGCACGAAAGCACGTCGATGGCCTCCTTTACTTCCAAAGCGTTGCCAACGTGGCTGCCCAGCGGCTCGCCCATATCGGTAACCAACGCCACCATGCGCCGGCCGGCATCGGTCCCGATGCGCACCATGGCCTGCGCCAGCTCGATGCTGTTTTCCAAAGTGTGCATAATGGCGCCCGAACCGGTTTTCACGTCCAGCACAATCGCCTTGGCTCCGCTGGCCAGCTTTTTGCTCATGATGCTGGAGGCGATCAGCGGCAAACTGTCCACGGTGGAGGTAACATCCCTCAGGGCGTAAAGCGCCTTATCCGCGGGCGCGAGATTCTGGGATTGGCCGATCACCGCAAGCCCGATCCGCTGAACCTGCGCGATAAATTCCTCCATGGTAAGCCCGACGCGGAAACCCTGAATGCTTTCCAGCTTATCCAGCGTGCCGCCGGTGTGCCCCAACCCCCGCCCGCTCATTTTGGCGACGGGCACGCCGCAGGCCGCGACTAACGGAGCCAGCACAAGGGTAGTGGTATCGCCCACGCCGCCGGTGGAATGCTTGTCGGTGGGTACGCCGGGAATGGCGGACAGATCGACCTGATCGCCGGATTCCGCCATGGAAAGGGTCAGATCAACAGTTTCGCGCCGGTTCATCCCCATGAGGCGAATCGCCATCAGCAGCGCGGACAGCTGATAATCCTTAATGGAGCCGTTCGCCGCGCCGTTTGCGAAAAAAGCGATTTCTTCCTTGCTAAGCTCATGCCCAAATTTCTTCTTTTCAATGATCGAAACGATGTCCAGATCCATCTTCCACACCTCTTTGCGATGTTGGTTCCATTTCCGGCGAAAATCCTTGGCAAACCCTAAGCGGAAAGCCGTTTTTTACGGCAAGCCATTCCATAGGGCCACTGCCCTTGCGCGCCCGGGTGAAAAAGCAGAAGCGGGCGTCGGCCAGACGCCCGCGTTGAAACACCGAATCCTTTTCCGACGGCAAACGCCTTGCCGCGACGGGCGCGCCCGGGACGCTTCCGGCAACCTTGCCGGGGGCTGGCGGAATGGGCGCGGGGTTAGAGTTGAATAATCATCCGCCCGCAGGATTCACATTCGATCACCTTCGCGCCCGCTTTCAGGTTGCGCAACGTTACCTGCGGCAAGCCCATGAAGCATCCGCCGCACTGGCCGTTGACCAGCTTGGCGACAGGCGGGGTGCAATGCTTTTTAATCACCTGATATTTTTCCATCAGCGCGGGTTCAATATCTTTTCCCTTTTCCTGCGCGATGTGGCGTTTCTGCTCCAGCGCCTTCATCTGTTCGCGGTATTCTTCTTCGTAATCGACCTTTTGCTTTTCGTACTCGGTTTTCACCTTGGCGTACTTAACGACGATTTCCTTTTGCACCCGTTCGTGCTCGGTCGCGTCCTGCTGGATGCGTTTCATTTCCTGCTCGTAATCCTGAATGTCGCTCGCAAGCTTTTGCGCGTCATGCGTAAAGGCCCGAGCCTGCTCGAGATTTTCGGGCGGGGTTTCGGTGAAGCGTACCTGCATGCCTTTCAGCTGCTCCTGTTGCAGGGTGATGGCGTCTTTGATGATGTCCACGCGATCCAGCATTTCCGCGACTTCTTCTTCCATCTGCTTGACGAGAGTCTGCTGTTCCATGAGGAAATCCCGGTTCTTTTTCAGGGCCAGACGGTTTGGCGAACGCTTGATTTCACCTTCCAGCGCGTCTGCCTCCATGTCGGCCTGTTGGAATTCCCATAGCATTTCAATTTGTTCCATAGGGTACCTCCTTGCAGTCTGCGGTGCTCCCGGCGGAGCGTTGATGGGCCCTGGTTGCAGGGTTGCGATTTCAGATGGTGCAAACCCAGGGCGTTATGGCAGTCAGCCGCGCCTGTACGGGCCACTGGCCCGCCTGTGCGGCGGATTGAAAACGTTGATAAAGAGCGGCAATTCCGGGTTGTTCCGACGCGTGATGGCCGGCTTCGAAAACAACCGTGCCCATCGCCTGCGCGCCCAGCAGCTCGTGATGCTTGATCTCGCCCACCACAAAAGCCTGCGCGCCGTTGAGGGCCGCCGTTTGATACAGATCGCCGCAAGCGCCCGGCCCCACTGCGATTTGCTGCACCGGCGCATCCGGCTGCCCGTACATGCGGATGGGCCAACCCAGCGCGGCGGTTAACGCGCGCAGATATTCGACCGCCGCTGTCGGCGCGGGCAACTGGCCCGCGCGAAGGTAGGGGTTATCGGCAACCGGGCGTATCCCCGTAAGCCCTGCGGCTGCGGCGAGGCTGTCGCCGGTTCCGCCTTCGGCCCGGTCCCAATTGGTATGGGCGGCAATCAGGCTGATGCCCGCGCGCACCATGGCCGTAAGCACCCGGCCCTCGGGCTGGTCGCTTAGCAGGGTGCGGATGCCGCCAAACATCAGCGGATGATGGGTGACCAGCAGGTTGGCGCCCCAGGCGGAGGCTTCCTCAACAACGGGCAGGGTCGCGTCCAGCGCAAAAAGCACCCGCGTAACCTGCGCCGAGGGATCGCCCAGCAACAGGCCGGCATTATCAAACCCTTCCTGCGTTTCAAACGGGGCAATCCCGTCCAGCCAGCGGTAAACATCCCGTACCGTCATGTAACAGGGTCCTCTCCGGTTTGGCGCGGAGCAAGCCTGTGCTCCAGCGCCTCCAATGCCTCTCGCGTGTAGCTCAGCTCCCGTTGGGCGGCGGCCATGCGCAGCGCGTCACGCTGGGTTCGGGCATTGCGCATGGCGGCAATCGCCGCGGTTAACAGCCGTTGCCTGCGCAAAAGCCAAGGTTGCCATTCCGGGGGCAAGGCGGATAACAGGCAAGGGCCAAGCATCAGCTCACGCTCGGTGTACGCCGGGCAATCGCCGGGGTTGGGCGTTGCCCGCATCAGCAGGTACAGCCGCCCTTCGGCCTGCACAACGCGTTCGTCGGTCAGCCGATACCCGATCGCCTGAACCGCAGCCCGCGCAACCGGCAGTTCGGTTTGTGCGCCCAGCAAAAGCGTCGCGCCGTGAAGCCCCCCCTGCCCGCGCTCAAGGATACCGGCAAGCGTATCCCCGCCCATGCCGAGGATACAAACCGCGCCGACCGTCGCGCCCGGCAGGGCGTCCAGCGCATCCAGCCCATCGGCGACGGCGAACACGGTTCGGTCTGCAAGCTCCATGCGGAGAAGCAGAGTTTGCGCCTTGGCGAGCGCCTTGGCGCTCACATCGGCTGCAAGCAGGCGCTTGCAGCGGTTTTCGCTTAGCAGAACCGCGCCGAAGCGCCCGTGATCGCAACCGATATCCGCAACCGTTTCCACGCCCTGCACCCAATCCGCAACCGCGCGCAGGCGCGCGTCCAGCTTGGGCGGGCTGAGGACGCGCCCACGCGCACCATCAAAGGGGAGGGGAGGTTCGGTTGGACTGATTTCATGAGAAGAAGCGAAAACGTCCGTCAGGAGAACGGGCGGCTCGCCCCGATACGGTGCTGTGTGCGGTTTTCCCGCGTCGATCCCGACGTTGGCTACGGCGGCGACCCCGCCGCGGTTTGGTTTATGGTGGTCTGTACCGCCCATCTGTGACCCTTTCACCCCAAAATCAAACGGGATACCGTTTCAACCGGTCTGCCGGCGAACGGCCCGCCATGCCTTTCACCCATCATGCCACACCGCCTGCCGGTTTCGGTTGCAGTACGCCTGAAAACCTCGGAGTGTAACCTGAGGGATGAGCGTGTACGGGGTACGGGGTTCAACGGATGGCGATGCCTTTGGGCCGTACGGTCGGCATTTTCCGCCGCGCCTGCGAAGCGGGAACAGCGCCCGACCCGGTTACGGCAGAAGTGTGCATTATGCAAAATACACAATCTATTATAGACCAATCTTGCAACATTCGCAACAGTGAACTGTCAACAACCGGAAAACGGCGGGGCGGCGGTCGGACGGCAAACGGCAGGCCGCTTTGTTTTGCCTGCCGTTTGGCTGTTCATTTGCCTGTTGAAATTCAGACGTTTCCGTGTGCCGAAAACCGACGCCGCGGGGTTTGTCAGTCCAGATAATCCTTCAATTTTTTGCTGCGGCTGGGGTGGCGGAGCTTTCGCAGGGCCTTGGCTTCAATCTGGCGAATGCGCTCGCGTGTAACCTTGAACACCCGGCCGACTTCCTCCAGCGTGCGCTGGTGGCCGTCGTCCAGCCCAAAGCGCAGGCGGAGCACTTTTTCTTCTCTGGGGGTGAGGGTATCCAGCACGTCAAGCAGTTGCTCCTTCATGAGGGTAAAGCTCGCGGCCTCGGCAGGCGCGGGCGCGTCCTCATCGGGGATAAAGTCGCCCAGATGGCTGTCCTCTTCCTCGCCGATCGGCGTTTCCAGCGATACCGGCTCCTGCGCGATTTTGATAATCTCGCGCACCTTACTTTCACTGATGTTCATTACCTTGGCAATTTCATCGGGGGTCGGCTCGCGCCCGTATTCCTGCAACAGTTGGCGGGAAACGCGAATCAGTTTGTTGATGGTTTCAACCATGTGCACCGGGATGCGGATGGTGCGCGCCTGATCGGCAATCGCGCGGGTAATCGCCTGCCGAATCCACCATGTGGCGTAGGTGGAAAATTTGTAGCCCTTGCGGTAATCAAACTTATCCACGGCTTTGATAAGCCCCAGATTCCCTTCCTGAATGAGGTCGAGGAACAGCATGCCGCGCCCCACATACCGCTTGGCGATGGAAACGACCAGCCGCAGGTTGGCTTCGGTCAGCTTCTTTTTGGCTTCGTCGTCGCCTTCCTCCATGCGTTTGGCAATATCGATCTCCTCATCGGCGGTCAGCAGCGGCACCTTGCCGATTTCCTTGAGGTACATGCGCACAGGGTCGTCAATGCTGACGCCGTCCGGCACGCTCAGGTCAATTTTATCCGGCTCCACCAGTTCGTCGGCGGGGATGGGATCAAACTCGTTCACTACATCTACGCCCATGTTTTCGAGCGTTTCGTAGATCTTATTCATCTGGTCGGCATCAATTTCCAAGTCCATGGCCTGATTGGCGACTTCGTCCCGTGTGATGGTACCCTTGGTTTTGGCGTCCTCGTATAGCTCGTTGAGTTTCAACTTGATCGCCTCGGGCGAATGGTTGCTCAACTTCATCACTCCTTCATGTGAAAGGGCCGGTTTGGATGCGGGTGGGGAGAAAAACGCGCCGGTACGGCCTTGGCCCTCCTTTGCGCGATGGGAGCCTGCATGAGGCTTCTGTCCTTAAAATGAGCGAAGTGAAACCGCTTTTACCGGTTGCACGCGCTCTGGTTTCAGTCCAGCTTTTGCAGCTGTGCGAGCACCCGCATGGCGCGCTCCGTTTGCCTTGAACGTTCGCCATCAGGTACATTCGGCAAGCTCCGCTGAATTTCCTCTAATTCGGTTTCAAGCCGTGTACGTCGCATGCGGCGGAGGCAATCCTGCGCCATGCGCATCAGCCCCGCGTCGTCCTCGTCGGTTTGGATGCCGAGAATCGCGCCCACTGTGGCGCGGCCCTGATCGTCCGGTTGGTTTTCCATGAGCGCCGCGGCGCTTCCGCCGGCCAACAGCGCTTCGCAGATGGCGCGCAGCTGGGGATCGGTAAACTCCTCGGCGGTTACCACGCCTTCCGGTAAGCGGCCGGTGGCCAGCACCGCCAATAGCGTGCAGGCGGTCATGTCGATCTGTCGCGCTTCCCGCGCCTTTTGCTGAAACCCCTCCCGTTTTGGCACAAACGCGCGCTGCTTCTGAGGCGATATGCCGATTTGCTCCAGCAGCACCTCGCGGCTGAACCCGCTTTCCAGGGATAACTGCTTGAGGTAGTTTTCCAACTCCACGGGTTCGCGCACGGCGCGCAGCGTTTCCGCGCAGGCTTTGGCGTACCCGGTTCGCCCCTCCTCCGTGGAAAGGTCATGCCTGTCCTTTTCCCGGCGCATTCGGTAGGTGACGCCGGAAATGGGCTTCAGGGCTTCGAAGGCTGCCGCGCCTTCCTGACGGATAAACTCGTCCGGGTCCAGCCCGCCCGGAAAATCCAGCACGCGGCAGGGGAGGCTCTCCGCCTCCAATACCTCCAACCCGCGCAATATCGCCTTTTGCCCGGCGCTGTCGCCATCGTAGGCCAGCCATACCTCCGGCGCGAAACGGGAAAGCAGGCGAGCCTGTTCGGGGGTAAGGGCGGTGCCCAGCGTAGCGGCGACGCCTTCCACGCCAAACTGCGAAAGCGCCACCACATCCATGTACCCTTCAACCAGAATGACGCGGGTCAGGCCCTTGGTTTTGCGCAACAGGTTGGCCGCAAAAACGTTCAAACGTTTGTTGAAGGCGACGGTATCGGCGGTGTTGAGGTATTTGGGCTGCGCGTCGCCCATCGCCCGCCCGCCAAAGCCAAGCACGTGGCCGTACGAATCGAGAATGGGAAACATGGCCCGGTTGCGGAACATGTCCAGCATACGGCCGTCGCGCTGGTACACAAGCCCAGCGGCGACCATTTCTTCCTGCGTGAAACCCTGCGCCAGCAGCGCCTGCGCAACGCTTGCGCCGGTTGCGGCCCCGATGCCGAAGCGGCGGATCACCGCGTCGCTTAAGCCGCGCTTTTGCACATAGTCAAGGATGGTTTTGCCCTGCGGCTCCCAAAGCGTTTGGTGGTAAAGCTTTGCGGCTGTTTGGTTGAGCAGGTAGATGCGCTCCTTGAGGGAGCGCCGCCGCTCGTACTCGGGGTCGTTTTGCAGCTCGGGCAACGGCATGTGCTGCTGCTCGGCCAGGTGAGCGACCGCCTCGGCAAATTCCATGCGCTCGATATCCATCACAAACTGGATCACACTGCCGCCGGCCTTGCAACCGAAGCAGTAATACACCTGTTTTTGCGCATCCACGTTGAAAGAGGGCGTCTTTTCGTTGTGAAACGGGCACAGACCTACGTATCTATGCCCGTTCTTCTTCAGCGGTACATATGACGACACGACCTGTACGATATCTGCGCGCGCGCGCAGTTCATCCAGCCACGCCGGAGGAAACCTTCCCGCCATTGATGTTTCTCCTTCTAACTGATTCGCCGCCCGCGTTTGCTTTCCTGCAACGGAGGCGAACATTTTGTATACGCCGCCGACCGTGCAGCGCTACCGGATGGCGAAATCGTTGGGCACGAAAAGCCGGGTAAAATCATCGGTGGCGTAGCGATCGGTCATGCACGCCAGAAAATCGCACACAGCGCGTTCCACGCCCTCTCGGTACACGATTTGCACATATTCGTCGGGCATTTGGGTCGGGTTTTCGGCATAGTAGGCAAACAGGGTGGCGAGCACAAAATCGCAGCGTTTTTCCTCGGCGGCGCGCCATGTGTCGTTGTACACATGTTCAAACAGGAACGCGCGCAGCTCGTCGCTGGCGGCTTCCACCTCCGGCGTCATGCTCACGAAGGGGCGGTCGGCGCTGTTGCGGATAATGTCCAAAATCATGGTGTTGATGCGCTTGCTGTGCGTATCGCCAAGCGTGGTCAGGCAAGCCCTGGGAAGCTCAAACGGCTTGAGGATGCCGCCGCGCACCGCGTCGTCGATGTCATGGTTGATGTAGGCGATGCGGTCGGCCCGGCGCACGCACCAGCCTTCCAGCGTTTCAGGCTCATCCTCCCCGCTGTGGTTGCGGATGCCGTCGCGCACCTCGGCGGTCAGGTTGAGGCCCATGCCGTCCTTCTCCAGCACATCCACCATACGCAGGCTTTGCACATTGTGCTTAAAACCGCCCGGCATCAACCGGTCCAGCGTTTTTTCCCCGATGTGGCCAAAAGGGGTGTGGCCCAAATCATGCCCCAGCGCGATGGCCTCGGTCAAATCCTCATTGAGGCGCAGCGCGCGGGCCAACGTGCGCGCCACCTGCGAAACCTCCAGAGTATGCGTGAGGCGCGTTCGGTAATGATCGCCCTTTGGGGCCAGAAAAACCTGCGTTTTAAACTTGAGCCGCCGAAAGCTCTTGCAGTGGATGATCCGATCCCGATCGCGCTGAAAATCGGTGCGCACTTCGCAGGGCGGAACAGGGCGGGCGCGTCCGCGCGTGTCCACGCTGCGCATGGCGTATTCGGACAGCCATTGCTCCTCGTGGGTTTCCCACTGTTCCCGAATGGTCATGCGCATCCCTCCCCGAAAACCTTCCATGTACTTGTTATTCGTGCCGGGCGCAGTTTCTCCTTTCGCGCGGGCCGTCACGGAGGAAAGTTTTACACGCGGGCATAGAAAAGCCCCTCGCGCCGGGGGCGCGGGGGAGCCAAGACATCTGAAAACCAAAGCGTGCAGCTATCGCCGCTAGCCTCATAGCCCTGCGGGCTGTTCGCTCGCTGGTTGGC
>Ga0209098_1001286_pt1 | contig 24483 bp, 44 predicted proteins | sample AD_JPNHW1_MetaG_FD_184429 | JGI IMG/M metagenome (GOLD analysis project Ga0209098, IMG submission 184429) | Active sludge microbial communities of municipal wastewater-treating anaerobic digesters from Japan - AD_JPNHW1_MetaG (SPAdes) (version 2) | ecosystem: Engineered > Bioreactor > Anaerobic...
ACAACTTTGTTTTAGCGGCGATGTCAGGTGCCGCAGCCGGCCTCCAGCTTGCAGCGGTGTCTCAGTCTAAACCAAAAAAATCGAACTACGCGGAAGGCGGTATCGTGCCCGGGTCAATGTACACCGGCGACAAGGTACAAGCGAACGTTAACTCCGGTGAAATGATACTAAATTCTGAACAGCAAATGCAACTCTGGAAAGCGGCGAATGGATCATCCGTTTCAGGAGGAGTAACGCACATACACTTCCACGTCGCCGATAAGGAAGTTCAAGATGTTGTTCTATCAGGTCTTTACGACGCGACGGCAAACGGTCAAGCAATGGTTCACCCTAATGGAATAGCGGCACGGTAACATATGAGAATACTCAGTACGAATAAAGTCACTTACGGAACACTCACATATAGCTCACAACGAGAAAGATATCAGTTTCTCACGGCGTTTGACGACATTGCTTTATCTCGATGGGCGAAGTGGTCGGGCAATTCCGCTCAGTGGCTGCAATGTACATTTTCATCAGCGGAGAACGTGTATTATTCCGCAATCCTCAAAGCAAACATGTCAGAATCGGCAACGGTCAAACTCCAGTGTTCATCTGATAATTTCGCGTCGGTTGCCGAGGAACACGCATACACAAAATACGGCGAACATTGGATCGCACGATTCGATACGCCGCTTAATTATCGTTATTACAGACTCTTTGTAACCGACGCATCAGTCACGTATCCCCGAATCTCGAAATGGTATCTCGGCGGGTACATTCAGATGCCGGGGCCAACGGAGATAAGCACATCAAGAAAATCAAGCGCGATGTCTGACAAGACTGATACGGGTCAAGCGTTTGGATACCCGAAAACTATACTGGAATCGCTGAATGTTTCGTTTACGGTCGAATCCGACGAAAAGGCGGCCATCAATGAGTATTTTACCGAATACGACAAAATAACACCTGCAATCGTGATCCTGTATGAAGACACACCGGAAGCGTATCCGCCTTTATATGCAAATATAACCTCGGATCTTGAATGGAAAAAAGTAATGTCCAACGGAGAAACATACCAAATTGAAATGAAATGGGAGGAATGTAAATGAGTAGTTCTGCCGCGATAAACACCTTCCGAAACGGTGACACATCGATTGAAAACTTTACTTCCATGCAACAGACCATCATCCAGGTGTTGCGGGATAAGGACAATTTTGATCTGTATAATTTTGAGTACGGGAACACCGCTGCCCCTGGAATAGTATCGGGATCAATAGTCGGCGTCAACTACGTCTTATATCCGTTTAACTCTACCGAGCTTGCATTGTATCTGGCCCCCGATGGAACAGAAGCTGACGCTTCGTCTGCGCCCGATGGCGAATACGTAATAATCTTTAAGCCGTCTGTTATCGGTGGCGTTGGTTATTGTACAATGTACGTGTATCCTTTCGCCGAAGGGCAGATCGTTTATAATTCGGCGTATGGTCATTATGTTGTGTCAGGAACTCAGAACAGAGTTGTCGGCGGGGTTACAAAATCAGGGTCGTCATGGACTGACAAGTGGATATACCAACTGAACGGGTCCTCGGAAGAAATTACAACCGCGGCTCGGCCCATTCCTACGGTCCGGATATATACCGATGGAGCCGACATCTTATTCAGACGCATACGCGCATACCAGCCTGGCATCGTCATAACGCCCGTGAACAATTATTCGTGTAACTCTGCGATTGCATCGAGCGGGGTTATCCCTGTCGACATTGCAGTTGAGTATCCGTGTCTTCTTCTTGTATGGGTCAAATACTCGTCAAGCCTCACGTTCCCTGCCTCATACGAATATGGATCGCAGACAACCATATTTGTCGGGCTTAAACGTTTACATACCGACGGATCATGGGTCGACTTTGGACGTCCGTCGCGTATCGACGGATTGACGTCAACGTATAATAATAAATCAGTTTATGTTCCAGTTCCGACTCCTGGTACGTATCGGCTGTACATCACATCTGGCGAGACAAGCATAATAACCGGATATGACCAGTACGGCCACGAGATATATGGCGTCGCAAGATGCGGTATATCCACAATCTCTGCGAGTGTATTGAGCGTGTTCGGATCAACGGTGGGATACTGATGACTTGTATCGTACATATCGATACTCCTTACCTCAATAAGATATTCACGCCTGCTGCATCTGGGTTATGGCGCGGCGATCTGTCTGGCATGGCAAAGCCGTTTTATGTCGGCGACGCAAGAGGATATTACACCGATATCCCCGGCATTGAAGTGGCCGAAATAGGGTCAATCCGTGTTGGTCTTGATTATTACGATCGCGTCGCAACGATAGCGGAGTGTTTTTACGCACCTGGAACGTATGTTTATCTGCCGGATGAATACGCATTTATCGTCAATGTCGAATACCAAGGAAAGGGTTGGCAAGTCCCATGGGGCAAGCGGCTCGAAGTCGGAATCATTACCTATTACTCGAGTGGTGTCGATTACTCCCGCGAGGATGAAGCATACTACAAGGACCAATATCACGACCCTCGCGTTGTATCAATCCCTGATTTCTCATCGAAGCGCGACAGAACATTTTTCGGCGTCAACGCATACACAACTCTCGATATGGAACTCAATAACCATGACGGGAAATTTGATAACGTTGATATGTCTGGGAACGTCATCCGTGTGTATGCCGCAGAATCAGGGAAAGATTACTCCGAATCTGATCTTGTACAAAAGGGAATCGTCACGAAATATAATAAGTCGTGGAAACGTGTCCAACTGACAATCGGGGACAAGAGGCGAACGCTCGATACAAAGATTGATCTCGGAAGACTAACAAAAGTCGACTATCCATTCCTCGACGATGACACCGCGAAAGATAATAAAATTATTCCGATACCGATAGGGGATATAGATAACTACATCCCGGCATGCGTAGATAAAGAAAATCACAATGCGGAAACCGCATCATACATACTCGGAAAGGCAACGATTGAATATGCTCCGTCATCTCCTACCGCGGTGTGGGTATATGAATCAGACGGAGAAACGAAACAGAATATCGCTTCGTTTGATTACGACAAGGCGTCCGGGCTTTTGTCTGTTCCGCGCGCGTCTGTTTGTACGGTCGATACGAGTGGCGACGAACCAACGTATGACTGGAAAGACTTGCACGTAAGTTATCGAGGTTGGGCGAATTCAACCACAGGAGAAGATCCATACTTCTGCGGAGTAGACCTTGCACGAATAGCAATCGAGACATTCAAGGGCGAAGAATTTTTAGAGTTTAACGTCGATCTTAACAGTTACGCACGCGAGCGCGAGAAGTCGAAAAAAATCCCGCGCAAATACTCGATACTCATCGATGACGATATGACTATCAATGAGTATTTAAAAAAAGTCAGCGAAGCGTCTGACATGGTCGTCACATGCAGAGGGGACGGGCGTTACGCATTCCGCGTCCGTTATGGTTCGCCGCCGCCACCGGTAACGGAAATTTCTATTGAGCAACTCATTGACAGAGATTCATCAAGCGAGACGACGAATCTTTCCGAGGTTGTCCCTGCCGTCGAAGTTGAGTATGGGAAATCAGGGAATAGCGATAACCGAAAAACATATGTCGACAATTCGCGCCGCGAAACGATTGAGCAAATGTTTCACATCTCTCCGGACGCAGGAACGATCACCACTATCCTCGCAGATGAACCATCGGCAATAGATAAAGCGAAAATGATGTTAGACAACTCCGAGACGCCACCGGTCGAAACGCCGCGGACGGTGCCGCTTACCGCCGAGCTCTCGCACGTAGATACAGTAGACACGGTCGTCGTACCAACAGGCAGAGGAAAGGCGCGGATAATCGGCGAAGTGTCTCAGGTGAAGAAGTCGATTGGGAAAAATCAGCTCACATGGACGTTGATCAAGCGGGCGGACGTGAAATACGAAGCCGGCTATACACAGGGCAACGTTTACGGGCGAGTGGTATTTGGTAAGCACACATACGGCGATACGAACAGAGAGGCAGAATAATGGCATTGATTAAAGATATTGATGTAACCAACTATGAAACAAAGTCAGAGTCAGTCGTGATAACTGATCCTAACGGCTCATACACTCTCGGCTCTTTAATTGAAAGCGTTAAGATGCATGACATGTTTCTTGGCACCGGCTTTACGATTACGCAGGGCGCGACAACGTACATTGAAGGCCGCGACTTTGCGCTCACGCAGAGCGAAGAAGACATTTTAATGACAGAGGATTATGGGGTCCCTCTCTACTCGTCGTTTAAATCGTACAGGCTTTCTGGAACCGTAACGGTATCATACAGACAAGTTGCAACATACGACAGGGCGGGACTCATACTCAGACACGAGTCTCGACTCAATAACCACGATGCCCTCATAGATGCCGTCGAAGCCGTGAATGTAAATCAGGATAACGCAATATCCGACCTTGCGTCTGACCTCGGAGTGCATAAGGCAAATAACGTCATCCATGTGTCAACGTATGATCGCGCACGGTGGGATGGAAGAACGCAGACATTTATTGCCGATAATATTACCGCTCGGGACGCATTGACCGGCATGAAAGTCGGGGATATTTGCAATGTTATCGTCGGCGCGAATGAGGACGGCAAATCAGAGAAATATATTTACTCGTCGACCGGATGGCAGGAAATAACTGATACCGATCTTAATCCCGATGTAATGCGCATGACCAATCGCACCGCAGCACCGTCGGCAACAGCCGGCAGATTCTCTCTGTTCGCGATCGGAGATTTCTTGTTCGGCATCACATCGGCGGGAGCGATAAAGAGATTTCTTTCGCGCCTTGACACGTCTTCTTTTGTCGCCGGCAAGCCTCTTGTTGCGCGTGAGGATGGAACAGTAGAGACAGCAGAATGGCAAGGGAGCGGCGGAGGCACTGGAAATGTCACGGGTCCGTCGACATCGGTTGTCGATGAAATCGCAACGTTTAACAACACAACCGGAACGCTGATTAAATCATCGGGTAAAAAGATAGGTAATGCGTCAGGCAATGTACCTTTGAGCAATGGCGTTGAAAGTGTCGCCTTGGTATCGGCGTATTCAATGAGGCTCAAAAGAATGCCATCTGTTGTTAGCGGTAACATTATTGGTATTGCATGGGATCGCGGAGCAGGCACAGCATTTTACTATAACGCTTCTGGCGGAGGTGTAGGGGGGTTACCATCTGGTGCAGCAACTTATGGTAACGTTGAGGTATACGGGACCACTTCGGATTCACTACGGCTTATCTTGCGAGACGCGACATCATTAACAACATGGACGGTGCACGTTACTTCGGCAGGTAACGGCGAATGGGTAAAAATCCGTAACTTATCCGGAGGGGCTGGAGAGTCTCAACGCCTGTACACCGGTGGCGCATGGGTAATATCTCGTATGCCAGATGGCATGATTATTGTTGCATATGGAATACAATCATCAGGATCAGTAGTCCCTGCAAATTCATCCCTCACGATAACTCTTCCGGTATCTGTATTCTCACACATGCCAAACATCGTAGTGGCAAACTCAAGCAGCCAGACAAGCATGTTAGGCGGTATTTCTGGGCTAACGCAAGTTACGATTACTAACAACTCGGCATATGAAGCGGCTGCACATTTCACACTTATAGGTTATTAACATGAATGATAAATATTACTATTCCCCATCACATAACGCATTTTACCTCGAAAATGTCAGCCCTGAAATACCAGATGATGTGATGGAGATTACTGAGGCCGAACACCAATCATTGCTAAGGAGTCTCAACGAGGATCAAAAAAGTATCACCGTTAAAAACGGGAAAATCACACTTGTTGATCAGGTACGCACGGCGGAAGAAATTAACGCAGGCTTAAAATCGCAACTTGAAAGTATCGACACAAAGTCTCTCCGCGCGGTGCGATCAGTACTTGCGGCTATGCACTCAGGCGAAGATCCTGATGAGAGAGATATCGCGAAACTCGCGGAGTACGAAGCCGATGCGGCCGAATTAAGATCAAAACTCAAATAGCGGAGGCGAGAGAAATGAAATGGCGTACTCAATTAACTCGATCAGCATTGCAAATCAGATGTATCAGTATTTCTATCTCGGCCTTATCGCTGGCGTTGGTATTATCGGCCTTCTGGCTAGTGTGGTCATCTGGTTCCTCGCTCGAAAAATCGATAAATACGATCGTAATTGCGACGCAACAAATGATCTCAAGACCGAGATAGGTGAGTTAAAAGCAGTTTGCGACGAAAGAAATAAAAAGGGGAAATAGATGAGAAAGATTGAGTATAATTCACAACGAGACAATTTCGATTTCGGCGGGCAGTTCAAAGGTTCATGCCAGTGCTTTTCAACATCGGCGTGGATGTTTCTGTCGTATTATTCTCCGGATATTCTCGCCGGCGACGATGACGGGCTGAAGCGGTACGTTGACGATGTATCCAATATCGTCGGAACTCCGGGAATCGGAGAACAAGTGGCGGTAAAAGACCATTCCATCAGCGGGAATTCCGCGTATTGGTGGCAAGTACATAAAGCAGCTATAGAGAAGAAATTCTCTGATCATCTCTACCCATACCCACAGAAAGTCATTTTCCGCGAACAGACGACAATCGATGAGCTTCGATCGGCACTTGCGAACGGTCCCGTTATTCTCGGGACTCGAAAACTCGCGGGACTCCCGGGCGGTCACATCATCCTCGCGGTCGATATCGACGGGGAAAACATCATCTGTGATGACCCGTACGGAGACGCAAATACGAATTACAAAAATGTAAACGGGGCGGGAGTTTCATATTCTCCGGAATTACTCGCTGGTCATATTGGCGCCGCAATGTGGGCGGAATGAGGGAATAATGAAAAAGGAAATCATCATCAAACCAATCAAGGCCATTGCCGCGGGAATCAGGAACGGGTGGAAACATGCGTGGAAGTTCTTTAGCGCAGATCCCGTGGCGTCGATGTGCAGAGCTCTCGCGGTGTTCACTGTGCTCTATGTGGCGTGGGAAGGCCATCGGTATCTCGATAAAATGACTCCGGAACAGAGTCACTTCCTCATCGGATATCTCGGCGGCGTTCTTCCGTTTGTTTTCGAAAAGCTCGGAACGGCTGTCTCTACGGCGATCACCGCTTTCCGGAAACCGCCTACGACAGGCGAAGGCGGAATGCAGTGATATTTGACACCGTTAAATCATACGCACGTTCTCAGATACCCGGATTCGCCGCCGGCGCCGGACTCGTCTTTGCGATCGCCGTGACGCTTTTTGTACTCTCGCGCCCTGATCCAGTTCGCGACGAGCCGAAACCGTTCGTCACTCCCGGCACCGGTGCGACTGCTCACGTCGATGAGCCGCGACGTGATGGTGATGTGATTCAGTATCCGCTCGAATATGACGGTGCAGGATCGTCGACGCTGAATGTGCCAGTCGATTCAGTGCCAGAGGCTCGCGCGTGGCGTCATCAGGTATGGTCGACATCGTTTCTTTATCTCTCTGAAGGTACGATCGGAATTCTTAAAGGGTATCGATGGGAATGCCTCGATTTCTCCGCCGGACCGTGGGTGAGGAATGATCGCGTTGCATTGCCGAGGTTACATTACCGATCGCGGGATAAACCTGATTATGGCGTAGCGTTCGAGATTAAAAAATATTCAGAAAGCCCTCTATTTTGAGGGCTTTTTCGTGTCCGGATATACCCGGTTATGAGACATAAAGTATATTATCGGAAGTCAAAATACTACACAGATTTATAGCCTTTCTGCGCCGCAGAAAATGGCTTGACCACTGAGCCTCACGGATTATGTCTTTGTCAGTACGGAGGCATAATGCGCGTTTTCGCAATCATCAATCACAAAGGCGGATCGACCAAAACGACGACAACCGAACACATCGCCGATATCCTCACGGAGTCCGGAGCCTCGGTGTGTCTTATCGACCTTGACACGTCGTATAATCTGACAAACTTCTATAACATCGCCGCGAAAAAAAACATCATCCATTTTCTCAATGTCGACAAAATCGACCTTGCGCCGAAAATGACGGTTCAATGTCGATAAAATCGACCTCGTTGGTCGAGAATGTCGACCTTGCAAAGTCGGAAAAGTCGACTGTAAATATACTAAATAATAATACTAATCAATTAAGACAAAGTGCCACAGGGGGGAAAATATTATTCACCTGGGAAGAGTGGGAATTCATGGAAACGGGGATGGCACGAAACAATGAAACAGGAAAAGAGTATCCAGTACGATGGCGCGGGTTCGCATTCCCTATTGATATCGTAATGCTGATCGATGAGCATTACCCGCTCTATAAAAAATAGCCCCGCCGTGGATGATCTGACGAGGCCAAAAGGAGGTCATTATCTATTACGACAGATCAGCGATTTCCCGTGATATTTTTCTGAGATATACTATACAAATGTGTTGTAAAAATATTTCAGAAATTTGAACTTTTTTTGATTGCCCCTATTGACAAACAGTACCATATATGGTACATTATTTTCATGATGATTGAGTGATCATCAAATCAAACGAGGGTAGCGCCTCATAAAACGCAGGAGAAAGAATATGATAATTAAAAGCAGCGAAATTAAAGCAACCGACATCCGCGGAATCATTGAAGAGCTTGAGGGAAGAGAAGACGTAATGGATTTTATCAGAGGGAATAACCTTCGCGGCGGCGATTTCCTTGAGGCTGTTGCGTCCAAAATAGCGTATGACGATGAAGATGCAGATCTCTCAGAAATAGCTGAATTGTGCAAATGATCAGAAAGCGGGGCTTCGGCCCCATTTTCTTTTGAGGCCAATAATGAAAATAACATCTGATAATTATAATGCCGTAAAATTTGATATGGCTCAATTTCTAAACACGGAGATTTCCCGTTATTCGTCTCTCGTCGGATCGAGGGAGGCTCTATCAGTAAAACTCGGTCACGCCGAAAACCATGTCCGGAAAACGGTCGGCCGACAATCATTCTCGGCTCTCGAACGCCTATGGAAAGAGTGCAAGGAGAAACTTGGATGAACCTAAATAACCTTTACACCACGCTCATCGATGGAATACAAAACATCGCTCAGGAGGATGACCGGATCAGCGAAGATGAATTTGACGATGTGTTGGACACGCTCGAAGCGGTGAAAAAGCTCGTAGTAAAGTGATTCGAAAGGCGACCGATGAGGCCGCCTTTTTTATTTCATCGCTCTCGCCGAAGCCAGTATCGCCGCAAGGTAATTATCTGCCTTCTCTCGGTCGGGCAAGGCGGCGATCCTCGTCACCTCTGTGATGATGGGCGCGATAACCGGATCAGGAGACGACAGCAGAGCGATTTCCTCATCCGATAACACTGCATGCGCAAAAGGTTCGTCGAGCCAGTCGCAGACAGTACGCACGAAATCAATCGACGGATGTCTGATATTGTACGACACCGTGGTGTCTCCCATTCCAAGACCGACCGCGAGTTCGAGCTGCGTCTTTTTATGTTTCTTCAATAATGCCTTAATTCTTTCCGTTATCATACTGTTCATTAAGCCCGCGACATAATTATAGCGCAATAAAAAAATGCAAAAAAGTTGCATAATGGCTTGACATATGCAATAATATTGCATTATATGTTATTTATGCAAGATATTTGCAGGAGGTGAACAGATGTCGAGATACAGGACAACATTCAGTTCCACCGTCAAACCAGAGACCCTGAAATACATAGATAGCAAGACAGACAAGAGCAAGGGGATTTCTCGCGGGGACGTTATGGACTCTCTCGTCGAGGACGCGAAACAGCGGGAAAAATGTAGAACTACATCTGATTTAAAATCGGAGGCAGGTGGAAACTTTCCCGATTTGAGATCGGTAAAGTCGAAAAGGGCTGCCGTATGAACGAGCTTATTAAAATCGAACAAAAAGACGGAATTGAAACCGTCAACGCAAGGGATCTGCATGAATTCATTCGGAGCAAACAGGACTTTTCTGACTGGATAAAGAGTAAAATCGAAAAATACTCGTTTGTTGAAAACGAAGACTTTACCATAATTCAAGGGAAAAGTACCGGAGGGCGTCCTGCGATCGAGTATTTCATTTCTATCGACATGGCGAAAGAGCTCTCAATGGTTGAGAATAACGAACAAGGAAAACAGGCGCGGCGGTATTTTATCGAAATGGAAAAGGTCGCGAAAACTTTTCCGTCATTACGAGAGAAGTCAAAGAAAGCCCGTAACGCACTCACGTCATCGTGGCAAGCACACGGAGCGAACGCCCCGAAACATTTCATCAATCTCACATACACCGAATACGGGTCAATCGGATACGAGAATCCGCGATCCGTAAAGAAGGCAGAGATGTCGAGGCAAGAACTTGCGAGGTTGGCAGCATTCGAGGCTCTGGAAACTTTGAAGCTCGAAACTCGTACTGATATTAAAGGCTATTATGAGCTTAAAGATTCTTTGCGGGAAACCGGATCGGCACTCGAAACGGCTGAACGCATGATGATAACAGGGAGGGCGCGGATATGACTATCCAATACGACGGCAAAGGCCGCGATATTTGGACGATTCTTTTCGACGATAAAGGGCGGTGGCTTTGTGCTATCGCTGGCAAGCACAGTCTCAAGCGCATGATTAACCATTGGTCAGGCGCAAAACATATCATCTGAGGCAACCCATGAGAAGCACGGCGTATTATCAGTCAGACTATTATGCAGAGATAACAAGACGGGAGCTTAACCCGTACACGGGTCACTCTGATTATGTTAATCCTCCGACGATCTCCGAGGCTGAAAAAGCATACGACAAATATTACGTCGTCATGGGGATGCATGATTTCAGAGTAAAGTTTAAAGGTGAGATCGTTGAGAAATTCGCAGTTAGCGAAAGCGCTCATCGGCTCGCGGATGCGTTAAATAATTTGAGGAGGATATCATGAGCGGAGAAATGGTGGTTCTTGAAAATGACGGGCAGTTACCCGTACAAACAGTTAGGGAGCAAGTTAACGCGATACAAGACCTCATGAAAGAGGTTATGAAAGAAAACGAACACTATGGAGTTATTCCTGGAACAAACGGGAAGCCGTCGCTGCTCAAAGCCGGAGCGGAAAAGCTTGGATTCATGTTCCGCCTGGCCGCCTCTTACGAGATAACTGAAAAGGCGCACGACATGGGGCATGTTGAATTCATCGTGAGGTGCAAAATAACACACATAGAATCAGGACGTTACCTCGGAGAAGGGGTGGGTAGTGCGTCTACGCTCGAATCAAAGTACCGGTACAGGAAAGCGGCGAAGGTGTGTCCTTCGTGCGGTGGCGAATTTATCATTAAGGGGAAAGAAGAATATGGCGGAGGATGGATTTGCTACAAGGCGAAAGGTGGTTGCGGCGCGAAGTTCGCAGATAACGACCTGTCCATTACGAGCCAAGGCGGACGAGTTGAAAACACAGATATTGCCGACTGTTACAACACCGTGCTCAAAATGGCGAAAAAACGGGCTCACGTTGACGCAATGCTTACCGTAACGGCGGCGTCTGATATCTTCACACAAGACATTGAGGACTATGGCGGGATTGAGCCTATCACAAAAATAGATACTCCGGAGCCATCAGCCTCTCAGTCCGCTGAAGCGAAACCCGTTTCTAAACCTGCCACTGATGCACCTCAAAGGCAACAGTCATCAGGATCAGTAGTCGCAGAAGGCGAACTCATCCCTGCTGATTACTGGAAGAAGAGTCAGGCCGAAAAACAGGCGATGCTTGCTCCCGGATGTAAGGCCGAAAAGCTCAACGGGAAATGGATCTGCGTAAGGAAACAGGCGTCATGAGACTCGAATACGACGACGCAACCCATACCTACCTCGTGGATGGGGTTAAATACCCCTCCGTGACAGAGGTACTCCCGAAACAGCCCGGACACGACTTCGTGTCAGCAGATAGAATGGCGCAAACGAGTGAAGACGGGAAATATCGTCATCACAGAATCAGTCGCCATTTGCTACGGGCAGACGGAGAAGAAGTGTCAGAGATTTCCGGCCTTGAGGTCGGAGTCGACCGCTTCATTTCGAAACATCCGGAGTTCGGCGCGTTTGTCGGATCAGAGAAAATACTTGTTTCCCGTTTCCGTTATGCGGGTACGGCGGACATTTTGTTTGAAAACGCCGTCGTCGATGTTAAGCGCACGATCGGAAACAAGAGAATCCATTCCCTTCAGTGTGCAGGGTATCACGCGGCGGCGGTTGAAACTGGAATCATCAGAAGAAATCAAAACTGGTGGATTCTGCAAATCGACGACGACGGAAAATATAAGGCCGTGAACGTGTTCAATGCTCTCGCGGAACCTTTGTTCCTGTCTCTCGTCAAGGCGTGGTGGAATCCGGAGCAATATCGAGCGGCAACAGACGCCGCCGTAAATCAATACATCAATTCGTGAGGTGAATCATGGAAGACGTAACAGTAATTGAAGCCGAAGTGAAGTCAGAAATCGAGCAGTTCCGCGGAAGTACCGACATCGTTATTAACGATAAGGAATCGTATGAGTACGCTGGTGAAATCATCTTGCGCGGTAAATCGATCCTCAAAGGAATCGCGGATAAATTCGCGGCTCCGGTCAAGGCGGCATACGACGCGCACAAGCAGATCAAAGGTCTTCAGAACAATCTCGAAGAACCTATCAAGAAAATGATCGCCGACCTTCAGTCAAAAGCGAACGCGTACCTTACCGAACAGGAAAGGCTCCGCAGAGAAGAGCAGAAGCGTCTCGACGACGAACGCCGCGCGAAAGAAGAGGCAGAACGTGAACGTCTCCGTGCAGAAGCAGAAAAAGCAGAGAAGGAAGGTAAAACAGAACAGGCGGCTGCACTCAAAGTTGAATTGGAAACCGTAGTGGTAGTCCCTGAGATCGCACAGGCGGAAGTCGAGAAGACGACGCGCCTCGACGAAGGCGTGATCAGCGCAAAAGCAGACATCGATGTGACGATAACCGACAAGGCCGCGTTCCTTCGGAAAGTGATCGAAGAACAGCGTTGGGATTTCATCGAGATCAAAGAGGCGGCATTCAAACGCTTTGCGAAAGCGGCAGGGCTCACGGAATATCCCGGAACCGTTATCGCGGAAGTGAAGAAGGCTGCATTCAGAGCCAGATAACAACAAGCTCCGACAAGGGGCGCACGGATCGGTGGCAGAGTGGTCGATTGCACCGGGATACGCTGTTTAGCGAACAGATCACACCGGGCCAAGCGGCAAGCGCGGGTTCGATTCCCGCCCGATCCAAATGTCGAGGCTACGACAGAAAGACGAAAAACAAGGCCAGCGCGAGCGTCTGAGGTAGACAACCGGACGCATGCCCGGTGAACAGCGGTTCGAGTCCGCTCCTCGCACATTAAAAAAGGAGAAGATCAATGACCTTAAATAATCTCACCAAACAAATCCCGGAGAAAGATCGTGATGAAGAAGCGGTCATGATTTACTACACAAAATCTGATGCGCAGGAATTAACGCAACGTGACATCACTGATGAACAGTGGACAAAGATCATGGACGCACTCGAAGCCAGTGACTTTTACGAATCAATTTACGAGCGCATCAAGCAGATAGCCGAGGATGTGATGGAATCTAACGAACACTCAGGAAGAATAGAGACAACAGATAAATACTGGGACTGTGAGTGTGAAGAAAGCTATATCCATCCTGCAGAACAGGAATCATGCGCGAAGTGCGGGGCGATACGAGATGACAGCCCCGACAGTATGGTCGATGAAGTGATGAGGTATGGGTTTAAAATACTTTAAGTAAGAAGTGAGGTCATATGGAATTTGCAGAAGAACTTGAGGAGGTAGAAAAGGACATTCCAGCAATTATTCCAGAGATTGAGGCGATGCGAGAATTATTCCGGAGAGCATACTATGGAACGAGCTTCACGCCAGATGTACGAGCGGAGACATGCGTACTCGATTTCTCAAAAGAGCTTGCTGACGATCTCATGACGCTCGGTGAACGTTCGGGGAATTACAAGGACAAGTACATCAATTATCTCCGGCAGTGGGCTGGACGAAAATCACGGTGTATGTCATCAATGATAACAGGACCAGCCAATTTCCCGGTAGCATCAAATCAGAAACGACTCGACGCAGAGCGAAGGATATGGGATGAATTCCAGAAATGGCGAGATCGGTATATGAAAAGCGCATTTTCAGAGCCGACACTATCCCCCGTAGACGATCTCGTCGTCGCGGAGAAGGAACTGGAAAAGCAGAAATCCGCACACCGGATGATGCTCGGAATAAATCGCATTGTACGGAAGAAGATTTCAGACGATGAAAAGCGTAAACTGATCAGTGACGAGTACAAGCTATCAGACGCCACCATCAAAAAGATAATGGAACCATATCTCGGGGTTTCAGGATTCCATGGGTTCGAGCTTACAAACTCAAACGCTCGGATCAAGCGACTCGAAGAGAAGATCGCGGTTATGAAGACGCGGATCAATCGAAAGGAAACTTTCGAGAAGATCGATTTCCCCGGAGGATCGATCGACATCGAAAACGATCGTGTAGTCATCTACCATGATACAAAGCCCGAGCGCGAAGTCATCGATGCGCTGAAGCGACACGGGTTCAGGTGGTCTCCGCGCTTTAAATGCTGGTGCCGCAAACACACTGGCAATGCGATTCACGACGCGAAGAAGATTTGCGGAATACAATAACATAGGATAAGGCGATGAATTTCAATGAAACGAAATCGGCGACGATCGAAGGAGATGACGGAGGATTTCTGGAAGTCATTATGACCGGAGATTCCGACATGCACATACACATTATAAAACAGCCGGAGGACACGACAAATGCAATACGGTTCAGAACGCATTTCGGAGGAGGGCACTCGGAGAATGTAAGGTTGGCATTGAAACAGCTTATGATCGCAATTCAGAACGATCCAAAGTGCATCAGATAATCACAATAACATAACAGGAGAACAAACCAATGGCAAATGATATAAACCGTGTATTCATGATCGGCAGATTGACCAAAGATCCGGATCTGCGTTACACTCAAGGCGGTACTTCCGTCGCATCTTTCAGCATCGCGAACAATCGCAGCTACACTGCGCAGAATGAGAAGAAGGATCAGACATCATTCTTCAACTGCGTGGCGTGGGGTAAAATGGGGGAGGTGATCGCGCAGCACTGTAAGAAAGGGCACCGTATCGGCATTGAGGGAAGACTTCAACAGCGCTCATGGCAGGACCAGAGCGGGCAGAAGCGGAACACCGTGGAGATCGTTGTCGAAAATTTCCAATTCCTCGAAGGAAAGGGACGCGAATCAGAATCATCGGGGGGAGATGCGGCCAGCGGTAACATTCTTACCAGCGGAACCGTACAGGATGACGCGGAGTCGTTCGAATCGCAGAGTCCGCACTTCTCGGACGAAGAAATCCCTTTTTGATTGTCCAGGAGATATAAATATATTGAAATTCATTAGCCTGCAGGACATGTGTAATTGTGCTTGAATACACCGAGACGCGAGGAGCAATAATGACAAAAGACGAGATAGAAAAGTCAGGGTATATTCTTGATGATGATGGATTTTATTATAAACGCGATGCGAAAAAAATAGCAGTGATATGTTCATGTGGGTGCAACGCTTTCACTCTGCGGTACAAAGAATATGAAATAGTAGCTAAGTGCTTAAATTGCGGCCGAGAAGGGAGCGTTTATTCCGGGTGAAGAGGCAGCGGGGTAGAGGCCGGAGTAATCCGGCTTTACTTCATCAATAAAAAAGGAGTGTAGCAATATGGATGAGTTAATCAAAATCGAAGAATCAGAGGGTAAGCAGACCGTAAACGCACGGGATCTGCATGAATTCCTTCAGAGCAAACAGGACTTTTCTACGTGGATCAAAGCGCGTATTGAAAAGTACGATTTTGCCGAAGGGGTGGATTTCGTGAAGATCCACAAGAAAATGGAGCTTTCGCAGACAGGTCAGAACGGTATTGAGTATCATATTTCTCTCGACATGGCGAAAGAAATTTCGATGGTCGAGAATAACGAAATGGGTAAAGCGGCGCGGAAGTATTTCATTGAAGCAGAATCGAAATATAAAGTCGTTCTCACCGAACTCGAAAAGTCAAAGATGTCAGCTCAGATTTACCTCGACATCATGCGCCCGAACGAAACGGCGCGGCTCATGCTTATCGGGAATATCTGCAAAAAACATCATCTTCCGATGGACATGATCCCGGATTATGCGCATGCGAAAGTTACATTCAGCATGACCGCACTTGTGAAAAAGTTCGGCGTCGGAATGAGTGTCCAGACGATAAACCGGAAACTTATCGAAAAAGGAATTTTGAGAGAAGTCACACGTAAAAGCAGAACGAAAGGGGAAAAGAAATATCTCTCAATAACCGAATCAGGAAGCGAGTATGGTGAGAATCTTCAAAGCCCTCAGAACCCGCTTGAAACTCAGCCGCATTGGTATGAGGAAAAATTCCCCGACCTTCTGAAAATGATAGCCTGATCACATCCTCTTCAATATCGCGAATATCGCTTTCCGGTCATCTCCGGAGAGCGATACCAGCTTCTTTACGGCCTCAGCAGTCTCACGGTCATATTTCCCGAATACTTCATCAACCGGATATTTCGCAAGCTCTATAATCGCGATGAACGTTGACAGTGGCGGGAATTCCAGCTTCAGCTGATATCTCAATGTCGAGTACGGGACGTCTATCTCTTTCGCCGCGTCTTTGACGGTGATGCCTTTAAAATTGAGGATTTCAGCAAGTTTTTTCCCGTAATGCATAATCACACAATGGCATGGAGTCGATAGTCTTCAATCTGGATTGATATAATACAGGCAGTGTTGTGCGACAAAGTGTCAAGATGTTGTCACTTTATGCGCTAAAAGAGCCAATTTCGTGCTTGAAAATCAGCCCAAACGGGCGAAAATTTCCGTAATCGGGAGGAAAAATTATGTTGCGGATAATACTACACAGACGTATAGTATGACGCAGAAGGAAGTGATGTAGCATGAATACCGATCGAATCATGGATGATGTGACGGTTACAGAAACAGAGGTTATCGCGGAATTACTTGGAATGCTTACAGGGGAGGGGTGAGGAAGGCCGGGCGGGTACCCGGCTATTGTTTTTTCAGAATGACGATGATTTTTCGAGATACGCGACGAGTTCCTTTTTCTTCGCGTCAATAATTTGATTGAGTTTCATGTTGAAGTCTTTCACGATCGCGTCGATATCCTGTCCATTAACATATTCTATCGTCGTTCCGGCACCTCGGGAATTCGCTCCATTTGTATATTCATACATCGGATTCGCTACAGTTATGCGGAGCTTATTATCTTTGCATTCTACCGTCATCGTATAGGATGCGAACCATCGCCACCCCATTGACGATTCGGTTATATAGTCTCCGGTAGAGAACGCGACAAGACCGGACGCCTGATCCGTCACAACCTTTGTCGTGTCGATTCTCATTCTCTGCGTGCTTGCGAATTTAACCGTGTTTATATACAAGTCAGATTTCGATCCTTTAACGGTTATCACTTCTTGATCCTTCGTTAATGTCGTGTCAAGATTTCTTGTCGAAACACATCCAACCATAAATATGGCCAAAAAACCCAATAAAACCGCATATTTTTTCATAGCACGCTCCTTTATTTGTTACCTGAATCCTTCGCCTCTTTCTCTATTTCGTCCATCAATTTTTTAATCTCAATCATCTGACGAAGAAAAAATTCACGCTTTTTCTGAGGGAGAAAGAATATCTCTTCCAGTATTTTGAACGCTTCAACTGGCATCTTGGGCAGCTCGACAGACGCTACAAACCAATACGCACGAGAATCACACGCATGGCATATCCGCATTATAGTCTCGATGTTAAGCGATTCAGAGTTGAATGATGACGAAAGCGCACCAGGGGTTATCCCAAGTTCGTCAGATATCTGTTTTTTGGGCACTTTCGTTTTTTCTACGAATTCCCTAAGCATTTCGCCCCATTTCGTTTCTTTCGCCACATTACCCTCTTATCACATTCTTATGCAAGTATTATATGGTAACTATCGGAATAAATAAACAAAAAATTTAAGGCAACCTAAAATAAATATTGACAAGATTATGTTTCACTCTCATAAGACATTACAAAGTGAGGTTGAACCTAAAATGACAAACAAAAAGAAACACCCTCAATTCTCAATTCGCGCATCAAAGAAAGACTGGAAAGAGTTTCAGGACATTTCAGACGACGAGATGAAAATATACCCCGTTCTCTTTCGTGACATGCTCGATGCGTACAAAGAGAAAAAGGCGAAGATTATGTCCCGTAACCGCCCCGTAAAAGCCTCCCAGTCTTCTCAGATTCGCTCAGATCGCGTCGGAAAGAGTGGGGTAGGGGTGCGGGAAGGGGGCACGAAATGATAACTGCGAATGGTATCACTGGCCTCATAATTACCGATCTACCTCCAATGACAACAGTATCGGATGCGGCGGACATGCTTTGCGTCGAATGCGGTGATGTCGCAGTCGTAAGTCGGTCGTATATATCCGGCATACGACGTCTCCACTCGGAAAGTGAAGCGATGATGGCAGAAACGCAAGATATTCTAAAAGAGATTAAAGCCGCCAGAGACATAGCAGTAAAAACGCTTAAAAAAATAGAGAAGGCGAGGAAATCAAAATGAACTACGATGTATCGATAAAACAGGGCATCTCTGAACTTGGCATTTTCGAGAAGAATTCAGATGCATGGGTATCGTCACGGGACGTGGCGCGGCTATTCGAAAAAGAACATAAACACATCATGGAGGCCATCAGGGAAAAGATTATTCCCGATGCAAGCATCGAATTCTCGCGGTCGAATTTTCGACCGTCAAAATTCAAAGATCCGAGAGGGAAAACGCAACCCGAATATCTTCTTAATCGAAAATCGTTCTCGATGGTAGTTATGGGGTTCACTGGCAAAAGAGCCATGAAATTCAAGGAAGCATATATCGAAGCCTTTGAACAGATGGCTACTGTCATTGATACCCGCAAACTATCGAAAGCCGGATACCGCGAAATGACTTCCGCCGTGTCTCAATACATCGGTAAAGATCCACGCATGTTCGCGAAAGAAGCGGACATGATCAACCAGATCGTTCTTGGGATGAAAGCCGCCGATTTTCGCGCTGTACACAATATCGACGATAGCGGTTTCACGCGCGACTCAGTCGTTCAGTCAAAACTCAACGCGCTCGACAGGGCGCAAAGACTCAACGCACAACTCATCACTGCAAAAGTCACGGAGTGCGTGCGGGAAAGCATCATACGGACAAATTTCAGCGGGAAGGCGATCGCATGACGCCTCTTACTTCACGACAAACGGAAATTCTCGACACCATAAAGTCGTTCATCGCGGTCAATCAATACGCTCCATCGGTACGGGAACTTTCAGATGCACTCGATATCACAATCAAGGGAGTATTCGACCATCTCGAAGCTCTGGAGCGCAAAGGATATATCACGCGCAATCGTAAAATAGCGCGGTCAATACGCATAACGGAGGTCACACAATGAAACGTTACTCATTCCCGTCATTCGCACAATACGACAAATGGCTATGGCTCCGTACCAGTAATCACGCAACACGGGAGCAATACGAAGAAGCAAAGTCACGCGCGGAAGGAATTGTACGCAAGGCGGATGCGATATGAGTAAAATTGAATACACGACAGTCAACCGTATCGCCTCGTATCTCGCATCATTCCCGGCGGCATGTAACGTCGAAATCATTGCGCATATTCGCGATACATACGGAGTGAATTTCCAACTTCCGCGTTGGTTGTACTTTATCGACTGCGCGAGAGGCCACATATGAGGCGCATTTGGAAAGCGATCAAATCATTCTTTGAACCGTTTCTCAATTCGTATGACGTACATAATCAGGGGAGATAATACATGGCTTATTCGTTTGATCTTGAACACGCAAAGAAATATGGAGTCGATGAGGCTATATTTCTTAACAACGCGATATTCTGGATTTCAAAGAATAAAGCGGATGGCGTTAATTTGCACGACGGCCGGACATGGACGTTCAACTCAGCCGAGAAATATACAGAAGTTTTCCCTTTCTGGACGGCTAAACAGATCCGCCGGATATCCGAATCACTCATAAAACAGGGTGTTTTAATCAAAGGAAACTACAACAAAATGGGGGGTGATCGTACTTCTTGGTTCGCCCTTTCAGATGAATCCATTTTACCAAACGGGCAAATGCAAATTGCCAAACAGTCACGCAGATTTGACCAAACGGTCACACCTATACCAGATATAAAACAAGATATAATACATATTTCCGATTCTCACGAATCGGATCAGCATACTTGTAAACCTAAAAAATCACCTAAACATAAAGTAGAAGAGTCACCTGAATATATCGCTCTAAGGGATAAAACAAAAGAGCAGTTCAAGAAAGGATTTCTTGCACTCACTAAAAGCGAACTTGTTTTCGATGCATCAGAAAATACGAACCTTAAAAGATTGACGAAAGAATTTCTCGGGAAACCGGAAACTTTGTACAAGATCATGAAACACCTCTACTCATCGAAGATGAAAAAGGATAAAGAATACGCATTCAACGCCTTTACACCGAGCGGACTTTATTCGGCGCGAAAAAGAATACTGTCAAACATGGGCGGACTCACACCCGAAGAAATGTCCGATCTAAGTTATGGGACCAACGCGCAGAAAAAAGCAGTTCTCGACAAGGTAAACGCAATATGAGACATCAGATCGAAAACTTCATACTGTATACGGCGATTCTTGCGCCTGAATACACTGCGCTCATATGTGACATTGACAACGACGTATTCAGTTCGCCGAAGACTCGCGCCGTACATAACGCGATTATCTGTCTGTATAACTGCGGAGCAAAAGTTGACGCGAAACTCGTCCGCGCTGAACTTGCGAGAGTAGGGCGTCCGGAGAAATATCTTGATGAGATACAAGCGGAGATGTCCGGAGAGTCGCTATTCACCCGCGATATAAATCATCTCGTATGGCAGTTAAAGGATATGGCCTTCAGAGATGATATTGGCGAATCGGTAAACGTCGCAAGCAAAATGCTCGCGCACAACGAAGAAACGAAGTCGGTCGTCGACCATCTCGAAAAGACAATCAATCGATACTCCGCCCCGAAAAGATGCTTTGACATAGCGACAATCGATGACCGCGAAGAATTTTTCGGCACGTGGGGGAAGGTAAAAACGGGATTCAGGCACATCGATGAGAAGCTTCAAGGTATTTACGACTCCGATCTTGTAACGCTCGCAGCGCGTCCAGGGAAAGGAAAGACGACTCTTGCGCTTAATATCATTGAGTATGTGATTGAAGTCGAGAAAAAGCCAGTCATTTTGTTCAGTCGTGAAATGTGCCGTCGTCAAATCATGGCGCGAATACTCGCGAAGAAAACAGCCGTTGACTATCATGCGATCATAAACAGCAAAGTTCCCACATGGGGCGTTCAGCTTCTCAATAAATGTTGGGACGACATCAAACGCGAGTGGGCTGGTTTTTTCTTTATCGATGATAAGACCGCCGACATCCGGGAAATATGCGCAACCGCTCGCACTCTCGCGACGAAGCAAAAGCCCGGGCTTATTGTCGTTGATTACATCGGGCTTTGCACGGCCGACGGAAAGAACGCGAATGAACGAGTATCGAATATCACCGGAGCACTGAAACGGTACGCACAATCAGCGGAAGTTCCCGTCCTCGCATTGTCGCAGTTAAGCCGTGAGGTTGAACATCGCGGATCTTCCGAGCCTCAGCTTTCAGACCTCAGAGACTCCGGATCAATCGAGCAGGATTCAAACTCCGTCCTTTTTCTTTGGGAAGAAGAAATGAAGATGTATTGCACCATCGCGAAAAATCGCGCCGGAGAGACGGGACGTGTGAGGCTCGTATTTGATAAAGAACGATATATGTTCAGCGACTTCAAGGAAGTCTATACGGGGGCACAATGACACCGACACAATTATATGATTCGTTCGAGTACGCGTGTCTTTTGCGGATGAAAGAAATGGCCGCGGAGCTTGATGATAAATCGCCTTACGTTGGGATCGACGAAGAGATCGCAAAACACGAAACAAAAGGAACGGTCGCAATGGATATCACACGGCCTATGAAAGAGATCATAAGAGAGTATAAACGTAGCGAGGACATACAATGAACTGTCTCAACTGCGATCACACGGTTAAAAATATAACAGATACGCCATGTTGCTTTTGCGACGGCAAGGAGGATGGGGAATGAAGTACATCACAATTACCACACAGAAGGAACTCGACGAACTCCGTGAAGTGAAAACTGATGAATCAGTAACTATAAGCGGAGACGCGAATCTCGAACTAAACGCGAATATCAGCGTTTATGGATTTCTGTCGATAGAGGCAAAAATAAACTTCAAATCATCGAGAGTCGTGGCGCGGGAATCATCGAGAGTCGAGGCGTGGGAATCATCGAGCGTCGAGGCGTGGGGATCATCGAGCGTCGAGGCGTGGGAATCATCGAGAGTCGTGGCGTGGGGATCATCGAGCGTCGAGGCGTGGGAATCATCGAGAGTCGAGGCGTGGGGATCATCGAGCGTCGAGGCGTGGGGATCATCGAGCGTCGAGGCGTGGGAATCATCGAGAGTCGTGGCGCGGGGATCATCGAGAGTCGAGGCGTGGGAATCATCGAGAGTCGTGGCGCGGGGATCATCGAGAGTCGAGGCGTGGGGATCATCGAGCGTCGAGGCGTGGGGATCATCGAGCGTCGTGGCGCGGGAATCATCGAGAGTCGTGGCGTGGGGATCATCGAGAGTCGAGGCGTGGGGATCATCGAGAGTCGAGGCGTGGGGATCATCGAGCGTCGTGGCGCGGGAATCATCGAGTATACATGCATTTTCTATCGAGGCCATAATAACGTTATTCGGTTACTCGGTATGTTTCTCATACGGCAAAGACAAAATTAAAAAGAAATCAGAATCCGCCGTTATTCAAGTGGTTAAAAAGCAGGAAGATTTTTTTGAACGCGAAGGGATGGCGGTTAAAAAATCCGGCAAGGTAATAGTTTATAAGCGCGTATCGGATGATTACAAGACGCAGGAAAATACTCGGAATGAAACACTCTGGACTCCCGGAATAAAAATAGATCACCCGGCCTGGAATCCTATCACTGAATGTGGAGAGGGTAAATTTCACGCATGTTCTCGCCCGTATTTCTGTGATGAATTTCGCGGTTGTCCAGGTGATCGATATGTTGCTATCGAAATAAACGTCAAAGACACACATCAATTCAAAAATCCTTCATACCCGCACAAAATCGCGTTTCGCCGCGGGAAGGTGCTCTATGAGTGCGACCGATCCGGCGACAAGATTGAGGCCGCAAAATGAGCGCAATAATCAAACCACAGAGCAAGCTCTCAACCGACAAGCATCTCGGATTTCTATTCCGCATAATGTCGGCAGCAGGGCATATCGGATCGCGTCCATCACCGAGTCAGTACAGACAGCGCATGAGAAAGATAATCGCGGCAGATAGGAGGGCGATATGAAACGAATGATACTGTTAATTAAAACGGCGGCGTCAATGGTGTTCACTCCGACAAGATGGAACGTGCGTCATAACGTAGAACGTAATTGGGAAATATATGAGTGTGATCTTGAATACGGCTTTAGAGCAGAGAAATCGTTACTTGATGATGGCACATATGGCGAATGGACAACTTTTGAACTATTCACCGATGATGATGAATGCTGTTTTGTGCGGATATTCTCGCTCAAGTTCATTTGGCTATTTCTCGCACGATGGGTTTATTACAGAAATGAGGCGTCGATATCTCGCGACATGGCGTCTGCGCTATCTGGATACATCAAAGATAGGAGGGCAAGATGAGCGGACTTAAACACACGAAAGGGCCGTGGATGCTACAGAAGCGCGCATTTGTCGGGCGTGTTCATCCCGTAGATAATCCGACCCAATCTATCGCGACAGTATGGAGACACAAGCGTGCTAACAAAATAAAATATTATCACGACGACGAGCAATCAAGCGCCAACGGACTGTTAATAGCCGCCGCGCCTGAAATGCTCGATATACTTATCAGCTTTTGTGACAGCAACTGTGGAGTGATGGGATATTGTGAAGAATCAAAATGTCACGACACATGTGCGCTGAGAGAAGCGAAAGATATTGTTGAGCGTGCCACAGGCCTAACCATCGGCGAAGCGATAGTTGAATGGCAATCGGAGGATCGCAAATGAAACTCATTTTATCAATCATCATAACCGCATCATGCCTCATGCTCAGTCAATGTCGTCTTGTATCAGACACGACAGACTACGCGCTCTACCATGATTATTATCCCGCGCTGAAATGGCATCAGTACAAATTCGCAGAAGCTGAGTGTCGCGGATCAGAAACAAAGCTCCGGTATTTGATCGCAATTATGCTCACTGAAAGCGAATTCAACGA
>Ga0209098_1001289_pt1 | contig 24464 bp, 19 predicted proteins | sample AD_JPNHW1_MetaG_FD_184429 | JGI IMG/M metagenome (GOLD analysis project Ga0209098, IMG submission 184429) | Active sludge microbial communities of municipal wastewater-treating anaerobic digesters from Japan - AD_JPNHW1_MetaG (SPAdes) (version 2) | ecosystem: Engineered > Bioreactor > Anaerobic...
AGGACGTCCTCACCCGGTTGCCCCGTTTGACCAACCAGGACGACCTGCGTCAGCTCACCCCGCGCCTCTGGCTGCCGACCACGTCGTAGTGCGTCTTCCACTTGGTGCTCATGCCGCCGTCTCAATGAGCACCATTGAGACAACGTTTCTGACCTCAGCAACCCTACCCCGGTAGGTCGTCGGCCGGACGCTTACCGTTGGCCCGTGGTTTGCCAAGCCTGGCACTTTACCCACGCAAATTGGATTATTCGGTGCTGGCCGAACGGCGACTCCCTTTACGACGATGTACCCAACGACCTTTTTGCGAAGCACAGCCGCACCGATTTACGACACTTGGACTGTTCGAGGTGTGGCTGCCCCTACCGAGGGAGGAGCCCTTCAATATTTCACGTTTCAGGGATATAAACTGGGAAGATGATGAGTGCGCGAACCGAAGTCTACGAATCTGTACTCCGCGAGATAGAAGAACTGATCGGCCGGTTTCCGGGTGACATCGCGCTAGCGTCTGTAAGGATCCAGCTACAGTACCTAATTCATATCGAGCGGGGCGAAGAGAGCGATCGATCCAGGCTTGGAGAGATCACTCTTGGTCGTTTGGCGGTCTACGATTTGAGCAATATGATATCGGACGACCTTTCGAAGGCGCTTTGCTCAGTCGCGGATGATGTAAGGCGGCAGTTGCGACGGGAGCGTCAAAAGAAAGCGTGAACTTGCTGCAAACCTCGCGCCGGCGGCGAGCCGCTGTCACGCCGTCTGCTTCCTCCTTGCGCTTCGTTGTCGCCACGGTCCGGTAGGCCCCATCCCCGCCGGCGGCGGCTGGTGCGCGAGGAATCGCGCACGAGGCGTCGTCCCTCCGCTCCGCGTTGCTGCGCTGCGTCATGTCGGCGGCCGCCAAGAGTGCCCGGCCCTCCGCTGCGCTCGGCGGGCTGCCGGGCGCGCCTCAACCGCCGCGTCAATGAGGCAGGCTCAGAGTGCATAGTCTGAAGCACTGATGCGGGCTGCGTTGACGATGGAGGGAGGCCTTCGGCAACGGATATCAGTAACCAAAGAATGGATCTCAGCGGCGAATGTGGACGCCACGAAACCCGCTGTTGAGGTCAATTCCGGCACTCCGGCCTGTTGGACGATAGCGGCTCTCCGGAAGCTCGATCGGTTGCCTGCGAGCGGTGGCGCGTGCCCTAAATCGATGAGTAGCAATGTGCTGCCGGGAGCGTCGAGAACCGCCTAGGCGGGATGCCGGATCCTTTTGGCGTTCCTTCCCTGTGCCGTGCATGGCGCCGGGACGACTGTGCGCGAGCACAAGGAGGTCCCATTTGCGGCTGTATTCGCGACTTGAATTACGAGTCGCGGAGCCCGTTTCGTGTAGGTCTATGTCCAGATTACGGAATAAGTGCGGCGTTGTCTTGGGTGGATTCTTCGCGATCGGCTTAGCGACTGTCGTCGCTGTTCTCGTTTCGCGAGGTGGTGGCGTGGTCGGACGCGCTGCTCCGCATGCGTCGCGCGAGATCGAACTGTCTGCGGAGCACGGATGCTCCGTGGCTGAAACGGCCGCTTCCGGCGAGGGTTCATGCACGGGCGGGGGTGTGGCGATGAACGCCGTCCCCGACCGGGCCCCGGTGCGAATCGAGGCCGGAATGATCATGCCGGCGGGGCAGCGCTGGGAGGCTTTCGTCCCGCAGCGGATCGTCGTCGTGCCGGAGCCCGAGCTGCCGGTCGAGTTCGAGCTGGAGAAGCAGCGTACGGAGAACGGGCGCACCGTCTGCCTCTATCGCAACCCCGTCGATGGGGCATTCATGGCGACTGCGGCCACGTCCGACGAGTGGATCGGGATCCTGACGATTCCCGGGACCGAGGTTTACGAGTTCCACATGACCTCGGCGGGCGTGACGAAACGGGTCCAGCAGACCTATGGCGACGGCGCGCCGGTGCAGACCTCCGCGTGTGTGAAGGCGGGCGATGTGGCACCGGCCACGGCCGCCGCACCGGCCAATGCGGCCACCGTCGTGGTCGATGTCGGGTTCTTTGCCACCGCCGCCACCATCGCGGATGCCGGTGGCGAGGAGTCGCTCAAGACGCGGATGCTGGCCTACCTCGAGTCCTGCAATGCGGTGCTGGCCAACAGCGCCATCGGGATGACCTGGCGCTTCTCGCATCTGACGCAGGTCCCTGACTACGCCCGGGACGGGAAGACCCAGACGGACATCGACGCGATGTATGGCAGCGGAGCGATCGCCGGTTTTGTCGCGGACACTTCGTTGCAGCGGGGAAGCGACCTGAACATGCTCCTGCTCTCCGGCGTCATGGACTTTGCCGGCAGGGCGCAGAAGCCTGGCCGCAGCTCGTGCATGGGCTGGAACACCGGCTACCTGGTGCTGGCGCATGAGCTTGGGCACAATTTCGGATGCGAGCACGACCGGGCTCAGGTGGTTCTGGATGGTGGTGCGCCGTCCGCGACCGGGTACAACTACGGATACTTGCTTGCGGACAACCTCGGCGGGACGACCGGCGATGTGATGTCCTATGCCACCACCCGGCTGCCGTACTTCTCGAACCCGGATGTCAGTTACAGCGGGCATCCGCTCGGCGTCGCCGCCGGCGGCAAGGACCCCGCTGATTCCGCCCGCTACATCCGCGAGCACATGGCCGAGGTGGCCGCCTACAGGGAGACGCTTTCCGTCCCGGTGATCACCCAGCAGCCCGCGTCCACGGTGTCCGTGACCGAGGGTCGCGAGTTTGCCCTGAAGGTCACGGCGGCCGGCGGCGGTCTTCTACGCTACCAGTGGCGGAAGGACGGGAACGATATTCCCAACGCGATCTCCTCGGTCTTCACGAAATCGTCCTCCACCAAGGCCGATGCGGGCACCTACACGGTTCGGGTTACCAACGCGGCCGGGGAGGTCACCAGCAACGCCTCGGTTGTCGCGATTGCGGATAAAGCCTCGGACCCCCAGAAAACCGGCGGTGGCGGCGGTGGTGGCGCAATTGCTCCTTCGTTCCTGGCCATGCTTGTCGCCCTTGCCGTGGTGAAGGGGATCGCGCGCAGGCGCTGATCGCCCCGTCTACTCCCAGTGGGGCGCTGCCCGACCCGTGCCCGGCGATCGCCGGCCCGTACGCCGGAACTGCCGACCCGCACCCCGGCAACTCTGGTGGGCAACCCGCCGACGATTGACCGGTACGGGTCAATCGCCGACCTCCACCCGGGAATGGCCGGCGGGCACGGGTCGACCGCCGACATCTATCCGGCGATCATTGACCCGTACTCGCCGACGGCCGACCCGTAAGCGGGGAATGATCGACGGGTACCCGGCGGCCGCTGACCCGTACGGGTCAGTCATTGACCCGTGGTTTTTCGGCTCCGGAGGGGGCTGGAGACGGCCGGAATGGGCGAGAATGCGCAGCCAGCCGCGTACCGCAGCAACGTGAGGCCGCATTCCGGTGGGAACGGCGGCTGGGAACGTGTCTGGGCGCGGCGGAAGGAGTGTGGCGCGGTGGAAGGAGTGAGGAGTGAGGAGCGGGTAGCGAGGAGATGGAACGGGCAACGATCCTGCGCCGGCCCTCAGTTGCAGCGGAGCCCGTGCAGCGATGGGCGTGAGCGCTTCGATCTGCCTTACCGCGTAACGCAGTGGCACCCAATCCTCCGCCCGCGCTCCCCAGTCGTCCTGAAGAAGGGAGCTACTCTCTGCCGTGGCGCCGTTGATAAGAATGTCGATCCCCGCGCGACGCGCGTCCCGCGGGGGTGCGCTCATCTCTTGCGTGGGTTGGCGCTCACACCTCGTGGGTAAGCGCGCTTACCCCTTGGGTAACCACACTTACCCACAGGGTAGCCTCGCTTGCCCGTTGGGTTGCCATGATAACCCACTGGGTAACCACGGTTACCCAGTGGGTTATTGCAGTTACCCAGTGGGTAATCGTGGCAACCCCTTGGGTTGGCGCGCGCACCCAAGCATTGTCTGGACCTCGGTCGTCTTCGTGTCCGCTCACCCACAGCAACTTACGACACTCGGCCGCTCGCTCCGCGCCCAGCGTTCTTCAAGCGGCAGCGGGACCCGCCAGTGCTCGACAGTGCGGTCGAAGACCTGGCCTGCAGAGACAGGTTCGAGCCGATGCCGCCGTAAGGATTCGGGTACGACCGGCGCGCGGTATCAACACGCTCGACTTTGAGCCTGTCGCCCGTGTGATGATCCTTGATCGAGATACGGAACTGGGCGCGCGGCCGGCAGGGTGCCCGCCAAGAAATTTCTCCCCCGAAAGCCTCAACCCCTTGAACCAAGCAATCCTCCCCGCCGAGGTCGTGAAATGCGGTGCGGGGGAGTAACACTGTTCGGCAAAAGATGAAGCACTGGATCACAGCGGCGGTGACTGGGTTGGTTCTCGCGTTTGCGGGACCGCGCATGCTGGAAGCGATTCACCCTGGCAGCGATGATTTGGGCGTATTTGATTCCGCGGTGAGTGTGTCCCTCAGCGCTTTGTTGCCTTCGCTTGTGATCGGCTGGTTTTCGCAGCGATTCGGAAGAAGAAAGGACCGATTCCTGTCGGCATTGGTCGCCGTTGTCTCGGTGGTCGTACTGCTGTCTCTGATCGTAGGGATTTTGTTTCACCGCTGGCTATGGGAGGTCGGCATGCTCATTGTTGTCCCGCTCGCAGTGTGCGGTCTACCGCTTGCTTATCTCATCGTGACCGCGGCAAGAAATCGGCCGAACCAGTCGGCACGGCCATCGACTCTATGATGCCCGTTTCCCAATCAACGTCCGCGATTCGTCGTGGCTGAGCTGGGCAAATCTCCATGGAGATCCCCACAGCCGACCAAAGACGGGTGTCGCTCGAACAGGGCGCTCAAATACTCGCCCCCGTTCTTAATCCACACGGCTTCAAATTTCGCACGGTAGATTTCGGACGTTGTAGCGGTGGTTCATATGCGCACGGTGAGTTCGTGCGCGATGATCGCCGGCTAGAGTTGCACCTCCGCTGGTCGCTGGGCTGTGTCATCTATCATTTCGGGCCCCTTAGTCTTCAGCACGACGATTATATGAGGGCGCTTCTCGGCCGTTCGCGCGTGGGGTATTTCCCAGGGCCTCACTCCGATGATCCTTTGGCAGGCTTCGAGGAGTTGCGGCGAGACCTGCTTGAGCACTGTTCCGATTTTCTCACAGGCTCAGCCGAGCAGTTCCTGCGGTGCGTGGAGAAGCACCACCGGTATGATGCGTTGTCGCCTTGGCAGAAGCTAGAGTATGGAAGCTAGTCACCTGATTTTACACGGCCCATCCCAGAATGTTCGTCCGGAGCTTAGTGGTGCGGTGAACACGACCGGTGTTGAACAAGCCCGGGGCGGACCGGAGACGAAGCCTCGGCCGGCGAAGGACTGACGGCCGGCGGCGTGTAGGGGCGGCTTGCGCCTCCCTTACCGCGTTCTCAGTCGCGTACCTACTGGAACGCGGCCTCGCTACGCTGCGGTACGCAGTTGGGGCCGGCTCGCGCAGTGACGGAGCCTCGCCCGCCCGCGATCAGCGGGCGCCGAAAATCGAGGGCTCGGAGGCGATCAGCCGGAGGACTCGCGGAAGGGTTCGCCCATTGGCGAAACCCATTAGCGGTTACATCACTCCGTGTTCGATGCCGGGGTTCGCGGATCGCCGCTCTGGCGAGCGGCGCCACAGGCGGAGGGCGCAGCGGGACGGAGTCGACGCCCTCACGGGCGTCGCTACGAAGGAGGGCGAAGCGACGCGGAAGATGCGGAGGACGAGGGCGTCGACGTTCTCACGAACGTCGCCACGAAGGTGGGCCGGCGCAGGATCTATATCCGTTCCGTCTCCTCACTACCCGCTCCTCGCTACTCACTCCTTCCGCCGCGCTCCCTGCCGCGTACCTACCGGAACGCGGCTTCGCTGCGCTGCGGTACGCGCCGCCGCGCTCCTCACTGCGTTGCGGTGCGCGGCTGGGAATACCCCCATCTCTCGCCTTCGCCTTCAGCGAAGGCTGGCGAGGCCGCCGCGCTCCTCGCTACGCTGTGGTGCGCGGCTGGGGACGGCCTGTGGCCTTGGTCGCCGCGTTCTCAGCCGCGTACCTACCGGAACGCGGCTTCGCTGCGCTGCGGTACGCGGTCGCCGCGTTCCTCGCGTTGCTCCGGTACGCGGCTGGGATGGCGAGGTAGGTGCGGTTGCGCATCAGGGCCTCGTAGCTCTCCAGCAGGCGGACGCCTTCGCGGGGCTTCACCAGGTCGCGCTTGGTGGCGTGGTCGATCTGGCGCTTCATCTGCCGGCAGAGCAGTTCCTCGTCGTACTGGACGCCCTCGAGCACGGTGCCGATGCGGTGGCCGCTGATCGACTCCTCGATGTAGAAACCGTTGGGCTCGTCGTTCTCGAGGAAGACGTGGACCTCGTCGACGCGGCCGAAGAGGTTGTGGAGATCGCCCATGATGTCCTGATACGCGCCGGTGAGGAAGACGCCGAGGTAGTAGGGCTGCTTGGTGAGCGGGTGGAGGGTGACGTAGTCCTTGACGTCCTGGAGGTCGACGAAGCTGGAGATCTTGCCGTCGGAGTCGCAGGTGATGTCGGCGATGATGGCGTTGACGGTGGGGCGCTCTTTCAGGCGATGGAGGGGGGCGATGGGGAAGAGCTGTTTGAGGGCCCAGTGGTCGAGGAGGGACTGGAAGACGGAGAAGTTGCAGATGTACTGGTCGGCCAGGATTTTTTTGAGGTCGCGGAGCTCCTCGGGTTGGTAGCCGGCATCGGGGGCCTCCTGGTCGATGCGCTCGCAGATCTGCCAGAAGAGGGACTCGGCGGCGGCGCGGTTCTCGAGGTCGAGGTAGCCGAGTTTGAAGAGCGAGTACGCCTCCTCCTTCTTCTGGATGGCGTCGTGGAAGCACTCGAGGCGGCCGAGGCGGGCCTTGTTTTTGAGGAGGATCTCGAGGTCGGCGACGATCTTGTGCTTCTGGGCGGGGGTCTTGGTGGCCTCGATGGATTCGCGCTTGGAGATGGCGTCGAAGACCTCGATGACGAGCATCGAGTGGGGGGCGGTGAGGGCGCGGCCGCTTTCGGAGACGATGACGGGGAGGGCGACGCCGGAGGAGGTGCAGATCTCGCGGATGTTGAAGACGACGTCGCGCGCGTATTCGCCCATGGAGTAGTTCATGGACGAGTCGAAGTTGGTGCCGCTGCCGTCGTAGTCGATGCCGAGGCCGCCGCCGACATCGAGGTAGCCCATGGGGAAGCCCATCTTGGCGAGCTGGCAGTAGTAGCGGGCGGCCTCGATGACGGCGTTCTTGATGGTGATGATGTTGGGGACCTGGGAGCCGATGTGGAAATGGACGAGGCGCAGGCACTGGGTGAGCTTGGCGGCGCGGAGCTTGGCGGCGCCGACGAGGAGCTCGGCGGTGGTGAGGCCGAACTTGGCGTTGTCGCCGGTGGAGAGGGCCCATTTGCCTTCGCCGCGGGTGAGGAGCTTGAGGCGGAAGCCGATCATGGGCTTCACGCCCATCTCCTGGGAGAGGGCGATGATGTCGTCGATCTCGGAGAGCTGCTCGACGACGATGATGACCTTCTTGCCGAGCTTGCGGCCGAGGAGGGCGAGGCGGATGTAGTCGTGGTCCTTGTAGCCGTTGCAGACGATGAGCGACTTGGTGTCCTCGTGGAGGGCGAGGGCGATCATGAGCTCGGGCTTGGAGCCTGCCTCGAGGCCGAAGTGGTAGTCCTTGCCGGCGATGAGGATCTCTTCGACGACCTCGCGGAGCTGGTTGACCTTGATGGGGAAGACGCCGCGGTACTCGCCCTTGTAGTTCTCCTCGGCGATGGCCTTGCGGAAGGCTTCGTTGAGGTCGACGACGCGGTGGCGGAGCAGGTCCTGGAAGCGGACGACCATCGGGGCCTTCAGGCCCATGCCGAGGGCCTCTTTCACGACGTCCATGACGCGGACGGAGCGGCCGTCGCGCAGCGGTTGGACGGAGACCTGGCCGTCGGCCTCGACTTGGTAATGGCCGGCGCCCCAGCGTTTGAAGCCGTAGAGATCCTCGGATTTTTCGACGGACCAGGCGGAAGAGGGCTTTGTTTTCAACGTTTGAAGCTGAGCTGACGGGGAGGCGGATCGGGTGTGGGTTACGGAGGGAGGGAGGAGGGGCATCCGGTGGCGATGGCGGCAAGCTCTGGGCTTGCGTTTACAGAGGGGGCCGGGATGAATCGCCCCTTCATTTCCCAGAACTCCACACCTTCGCAATGCACAAAATGATCCTTTCCTCCGACCTGCCTTCGATCCTCGCCCAAGCCGCCCCCGCCAGCCAAGGCAGTCCCTGGATGAGCCTGATGCCGTTCGTGCTCCTGATGGCGGCGATGTGGTTCCTGATGATCGCCCCGCAGCGCAAGAAGCAGAAGGAGCACGCGAAGATGCTCGCGGCGATCAAGAGCGGCGACGAGATCCTCACCTCCGGCGGCATCTACGGCACCATCGTCTCCGTGAAGGAAGACCGCTTTGTGGTGCGCCTCGGCGACAGCACGAAGGTCGAGCTCGCGAAGGGCTTCGTGCAGGGCATCGAGAAAAAGAGCGACTCCGACAAGAAGTCGGACTGAGCTCGCGCCTCCGTTTCTTCAGCAAACCCCCGATACGCCACCGCCACCCCGCTGCGGCGCGCCTCCCTTTAACACAGACCGACAATGTACAAACGCATCCTCTGGAAATTCGCCCTCACGGCGGTGATCATGTTGTGGGCGACGTTCAACATGGTCCCGTTCACGGAGACCAAGTTCGAGACGTACCTCAAGCAGGAGTCCACCGCTCAGCGCGACGAGTTGCTCAAGCTGCTCGACAATGCCGCCCAGCTCGTGAAGGAGGACAAGGCCCCCAGCGTCTTCGTGGCCCTCAAGCAGATCGGCCGCGAGGAGCGCATCGATATGACGAAGTTCTTCCCCGAGGTCCGCCTCGAGAAGTCGCTTCGCAACATCGAAAAGCGCAACGACATCCTCTTCGATTACCTCCTGAAGAAGTCCAAGCCGCGGCTCCAGCTCGGCCTCGACCTGAAGGGCGGCGTCGCCTTCACCCTTGAAGCGGCTTCCCTCGAGAATGCGGACAAGAACTCCGGCATGCCGGACAAGCAGCTCGAGAAGGCTGTCGAGATCATCGGCACCCGTGTCAACGGTCTCGGCGTCGCCGAGCCGATCATCCGCCCCGTGGGTGGCAACCGCATCGAGGTCCAGCTCCCCGGCGTGTCCACCAAGGACAATCCCGAGGTCATCGGCGTCCTCAAGAAGCCGGCCCGCCTCGATTTCCGCCTCGTGCATCCGCAGTTCTCGCACATGCCCGAGCCGCTCCCGATCTCCGCACTGCCGCCCGGCTACGTGAACATGAGCATGGACTCGGACGACGAGAACGGTCGCCCGATCACCGTCTACTGCGCTGTGAAGCGCATCCCCGAGATGACCGGCGAGACCGTCGTCGACTCCCGTCCGACGATGGACATGTACGGTGGTTTCGAGATCCTGCTCCGCTTCAACGACGCCGGCGCCAAGAAGTTCGCCGATGTCACCGGCGCGAACGTCGGCCGCCTCCTCGGTATCGTGCTCGACGGCAAGCTCTACTCGGCCCCCCGCATCAACGACCGCATCGGCGGCGGCAGCGCCCAGATCACCGGCCGTTTCACCCAGCGCGAGGCCATCGAGCTCTCCAACGTCCTCAACAACCCGCTCGACGTCGACCTGAAGGTCGTCGAGCAGTACGAGGTCGGCCAGTCGCTCGGTAACGACGCCATCATGAGCGCCAAGACGGCGTTCATCATCAGCACGATCCTCTCCGTCCTCTTCATCCTCGGCTTCTACACCTACGGCGGCCTGATCGCCGCGATCGGCATGGGCTGCAACGTGTTCGTCATCCTCGGTGTGATGGCGATGCCCGGCCTGCAGGCCACGCTCACGATGCCCGGCATCGCCGGCATCGTGCTGACGCTGGCCATGTCGACCGACGCCAACATCCTCATCTTCGAGCGCATGAAGGAGGAGCTGGCCCAGGGCAAATCGCTCGTGGCGGCCCTCGAGGCCGGCTTCGAGAAGGCCTGGTCCGCGATTCTCGACTCCAACGTCACCACGCTGATCACCGGCGTGATCATGTGCGTGTGGGGCAAGGGCGCGGTGAAGGGCTTCGGCGTCACGCTCACCATTGGCATCTTCACTACGATGTTTGCGGCGATGATCGTCAGCAAGCTGCTCCTCCAGGTGCTCATCCTCCCCGGCGTCATGAAGCGCCTGAAGATGTTCGCGGTTCTCCAGAACACGAAATTCGACTTCCTCAAGTACGGGCGCGCGGCCTTCATCGGCTCGTGGACCATCGTCGCGATCGGCATCGCCGTCGTGGCGTTCAAGGGCAAGGAGATCTTCGGCGTCGACTTCGTCGGCGGCGACCAGGTCACGATCAGCTACACGCAGGAGAAGGATGTCGGCCTGTTGCGCGAGGCGGCCACGAAAGGCTCCGGCGTGCGCGAGGCGACGTTCTCCTACCAGATCCAGCTCGGCACCAGCCTCAAGACACTCAAGTGCACCACCGAGTTTGAGAAGGGCGCGGCGGTCGTCGAGACGCTCCAGAAGGCCTTCCCGGAGGCCGGCTTCGTCAACGCCGGTGTGTCCAGCATCGGCCCCGCCGTGGGCTCCGAGATCCTGCGCAGCGCGGCGGTCTCCGTCGCCCTGGCGATCGTCGGCATCATGATCTACGTGGCCTTCCGCTTCGAGTTCGGCTACGGCATGGGCGCGGTGATCTCGACGATCCACGACGTGTTGATGACGATCGGTGTGTTCGTGATGTTCGACCGCCAGTTCAACGCCTCGATGGTCGCGGCCATCCTCCTCATCATCGGCTACTCGATCAACGACACCATCGTCGTGTTCGACCGCATCCGCGAGGAGATCGCCAACAACCCCGATGGCACGCTGCGCGATGTGATCAACCGCTCGCTCAACCTCACCATCTCCCGCACGATCATCACCGGCGGCACCACGCTGCTCACGGCCATCACCCTGATCGTGGTGACCACCGGCGACGTGAACGACATCGCCTTCACGCTGCTCATCGGCGTGATCACCGGCACCTTCTCCTCGCTGTTCATCGCCTGCCCGGTCTTCTACTGGTGGCACAAGGGCGACCGCCGCCATGTCGAGGCTCACCGCGACATCGCGCCGAAGTACGAGTGGGAAGGTGCTAGCAAGGCTTCCGAATGAGCCGGTGCGCGGTCCCTCCGCGGATCGCGCGCCCGTGCCCGCCATGTCCCCCACGGTGAGTCACCGTTGGAACTATCAGCCCGTGGACGCCGAGGCGACCACGCGGCTGATAGCCGCGCTCCAGACCAGCCCCGTGCTGGCCGAGCTGCTTGTGCGCGCCGGTCGGGATGATCCCGACGAGGCGCGCCGTTTCCTGCAGCCGCGCCTGGCCGAGCTCGACGACCCGTTCAAGATCGACGGGATCGACCGGGCCGTGGAGCGTCTCCAGAAGTCCATCGCCGGTCGCGAGTCGCTGGTGATCCTGGGCGACTACGATGTGGACGGCGTGAGCAGTACGGCGTTCCTCGTCAGCATCCTGCGGCAGTTCGGGCTGGCTCCCCGTTTCATCGTCCCGCTACGGCTTGAGGAAGGGTACGGCCTGAGCCGCAACGCCATCGACCGCGCGCTGGATGCCGGCGTGCCCCAGCTGTTCATCGCGCTGGACTGCGGCACCAACTCCTGCGCCGAGACCGCGTATCTGCGCTCCCGTGGCGTGGATGTCATCATCGTCGACCACCACCGCTCGAAGGAGGCCGTGCCGGAGGAGGCGACCCTCATCAACCCGCACGTGCACGCCGAATCGGCGTCGCCGGCCTGGCAGAACCTCTGCACCGTCGGCTTGGTCTTCAAGCTCGTGCATGCGCTGCTCAAGGCCATGCGCGACGCCGGCAGCGCGGTGGCGCACGAGATCCGGCTGCGCGACTATCTCGATCTTGTGGCGATGGGCACCGTGGCCGATCTTGTGCCGCTGCTGGGCGAGAACCGCATCCTGGCAAAGCATGGCATGTCCATCCTCGAGCAGACGAGCCGGCCCGGCCTGCTCGCGCTGATGGAGGTGAGCGGCGTCGATCGCGCCAACGGCCTGCAACCCGTCGACATCTCCTTCCGGCTCGGCCCGCGCATCAACGCCAGCGGCCGGCTCGCCGACGCCTCGCTTTCCGTCGAGCTCATCCTCAGCCAGGACCGGGCGTTCTGCGACGAGGCCGCACGCCAGCTCGACGGCTTCAACCGCGAGCGGCAGGACATCGAGCGTCGCATCACCGAGGATGCCGAGCGGCAGGTCGAGGAGCGCTATTCTGGCGACCATGGCATCGTGCTCTACGACGACAACTGGCACCCAGGCGTGGTCGGCATCGTTGCCAGCCGCGTGTCGCGGAAATTCAACCGTCCCTGCATCGTGCTCGGCCGCGAAGGCGAGCTGGCGAAGGGTTCCGGTCGCAGCGTCTTCGGGATCAACCTGGTCGAGGTGCTCGGCGACAGCAACGAGCTGCTGAGCAACTGGGGCGGGCATCCGATGGCCGTGGGCATCTCGCTCGATCGCACCAACGTCGAAGCCTTCCGTTCGCGCTTCAACGCCTCCATCGCCCAGCGGCTCGAGGGCCGCGACCTGGCCCGCAGCTACGAGATCTCGGCGTGGGTTGAGCTGGAGTCGATCGACGAGCACCTGATGGGCGAACTCGCGCTCATGCATCCATTCGGGCAGGGCAACGCGAAGCCGGTGTTTGCTGTCTCGGGCGTGGTCTTTGCCAAGCGCCCCGAGGTCTTCAAGGAGCATCATTTCCGCTTCCAGCTCGACGACGCCAACGGCCGTCGGCTCTTCGGCGTGGCGTGGAAGATGGCCGATCGGCTGCCGCCGGCGGGGCGCAAGGTCGACCTCGCGTTCGAGGTGGTCTGGAACCACTTCAACGGCCGCAAGCTGCTCCAGCTCGAGCTGCTCGACTGGCGGCTGGCGAAATAGAAAGCCGCCGCTGCGAGGCAGCGACGGCTTGTGCGGAAGAAGATCGGACCGGCGGTCTCGGGAGCGCGAGTGCCGGCCTGGTTGTTCAGAACAGGTACTTGATCGCGACGAATCCCAGCACGCCCAAGCCGAAGAGGCCGAGCGCGGCCCACTCGAGGTACTTGTCGAGAAGCCGTTTAACCGGAGGCCCGAAGAAGAAGATCGTGCCGCCGACGAGGACGAATCGTCCGGTGCGGCCGAGCACGGATGCGGCGATGAGCGTGAGCAGCGGAACCTGCTCATGGAAGACGCCGGCCGCGATGGTGAAGACCTTGTAGGGGATCGGCGTGAAGGCGGCTGCCAGGATCGCGAGAAAGGCGTTGTGCCCGTAGAGCTCCGCGACCTTGTCCCAGGCGGAACCGTAGTGGAGCAGATCGAAGATGATCCAGTGGCCGAGCGGTTCGGCGAGATAGCCGATGTAGTAGCCGCCGATGCCGCCCAGCACGGAGCCGACCGCGCACCAGCCGGCGAACTTGAAGGACTTCTTCGGCGCGCCCATGCAGAGCGCGATCAGCAGGACGTCGGGCGGGATCGGGAAGAACGATGACTCGACGAACGCCAGCGTGAACAGGGCGGGCACGCCGTAGCGGGTGTCGGCCCAGTGCAGCACCCAGTTGTAGAGGCGCTTGATGAGGTTGGGTCGCGCGGTCGAGGCGGCGACGGCGGTCGGGGCGGGTTCCGTGGCGTTCATGGACATGAGAAAGGGCAGCCCATGGAGTGGTGCTGCCCTGTTGATACGGTGAAGCGCGAAGCCGGCTCAGGCTTCGGGCTTGGTCTTGCGCAGACCCATCACGCGCTCGCCTTCCTTCCACTGGCCGCGCTTCTTGAGGAGCTCGACGCGCTCGAAGCGCTTGAGAACATTACGTTTGGCACCGGTGGAAGCGGTGGAATGGAAGCTGGTGTGCTGGGACATGGCCGGACTGCTGGTTAGACGTTGGTGTCGTTGGAAAAGTCGCCGAGTGAAGAGCTCTCGAAAGACCAGTTCAAGTATTTTTCCCCAACATGTTCAGCGCGGACGGCGATCCACTCCGGAGTTTCATAGGGATGCTCGGCCATGACACGGGCCTCGAGCAGCCCGAGCTGGTCGGGGGTGCACTTGAACATCAGGCGCCATTCCTCAGAGCGCTCGAGCTTGCCCTGCCACCAGTAAAACGAGGCGATCGGGCCCTCGATCTGCACGCAGGCGGCGACACGATGCTCCATCACGGAGCGGGCGAGCCGTTCGGCGACTTCCTGGGAGCCGACCGTTGTCCATGCGATCCACATGGCTGTGCATCGTGCGGGGAAGCGGGCGCGCGGCAAGCCCGGTGGCGGGTTCCGCGGCGCAAGACTTGCCGGGGCAGGGAACCAGCGGCGAAAACCTCCCGAACTTCACTCTTGACCGGGGGGCTTCGGCGCCGCCTCTTGTACCACTTCACTTTTTCCAAGGAGATCCTCCGTGAGAGACGAATATCTTAAAGAAGCCCAGAAGGTCATCACCGACGCGAATCTGCTCATCAACGTGGTTTCGCGCCGCGTGAAGCAGCTTCGTCGCGGCAGCCGTCCGCTCGTGGAATCCCTCGAGAAGCTGAACCTCGAGGACATCGCTCTGCGCGAGATCATCGAGGGCAAGATCCAGTACGAGTTTGTCGACTGAGTTTGCCGGCGGTCGCGCGGTGTCGGTGGCGGGCTGAGGCCTGAGCCGGCCCGAGTTCCGCGGGCGCCAACACGCCGTGGCCGCAGCCAAAAAACAGGAGCGCTACACCGAAGTCCGCAACCCGAAGGCGTTGCGCGACTACTTCATCGATGAGCGCTTCGAGGCGGGCATCGCCCTGCGCGGCGCCGAGGTGAAATCTATCCGGACCGGCCATGCACAGCTGGCCGACGCCTTCGCGCGTATCGAGCGCGGCGAGGCCTGGCTCTACGGCCTGCACATCGAGGAGTATGAATACTCAGGCTACGTGAAGTGCGATCCGCGCCGCGCGCGCAAGCTGCTCCTCCACCGTGCCCAGCTCCGCAAGATCGAGCAGGAGCTGGAGACGACCGGCAAGGCGCTCGTGGCCCTGAGACTCTATTTCAAGGAGGCGCTGGTGAAGGTCGAGATCGGCCTGGCCACCGGCAAGAAGCAGTTCGACAAGCGCGCCGACATCAAGAAGCGCGAGAACGACCGCGAGATTGCGCGTGTCATGCGCACGCGGCGCTGAGCGGACGCAGGGTTGTCGGGCCGTGTCCTCAGCTGGAGAAGCTGCTCTCGCGAGCGGCTCCACGTTGGTGTTCACCGCGGATTTCCGCGTGGCGGCGTTCGTGTGAACACCGATTCCGCTCTGGCGCCGACCTCGGCGGCTCACTCCAGCCACACGTGCTGGTAGCGGTGGAAACCGAGCGGGGCTGGCTCCCAGCCGTGCACCGCGGGATCGGCGAGGTAGGTACGGGCGCCATGGTAGAGCGGCGCGGCTGGACATGCCTCAAGCAGCCGCTCCTCGGCCTCCCGGTAGAGGGCGTTGCGCCGGGCCGGCTCGGCCTCGGCGGAGGCGTTGCGAAGAAGCTGGTCGAAACGCGGATCGCTCCAGCCGGTGGCGTTGTTGCCGCTGTCCGCCAGGAAGAGCTCGAGGAAGGCGATCGGGTCGGCGTAGTCGGCGATCCAGCGCGCGAGCGAGAGCTGGTAGGCGAGCCGGCGCTCGTCGGCGATCCAGACGTTCTTCTCCTTCGGGGCAATGGTGACGGCGATCCCGAGTTCGCGTTGCCACATCTGCTGGAGCGCCTCGAGGACCTTCTGGTTCTGGTCGGAGGTGAAGGTGGTCGCTTCGACCGAGGGGAAGCCGCGGCCGTCGGGATACCCGGCCTCGGCGAGCAGGCGGCGCGCGGCATCGGGATCGCGTCCGTGGCCGGCGGGCGGAGTGTAACCGGGGAGCTCGGACGGGCAGAACGCGCCGGCCGGTTTCTGACCGGAGCGGGTGACGGTCTCCACGAGGGTACGGCGGTCGACCGCGAGGGAGAGGGCACGGCGCACGCGGACGTCGTCGAAGGGCGGCCGCGTGGTGTTGAAGCGGAGGAAGCCGGTTTCGAGGCTCGGATCGGCGCGGAGAACCTGCGGGTTCTGCTGGCGGTAGTACTCGAGCCGCGAGGCGGGGAGGTCGGCGGTGAGGTGGAGCTGCCCGGTGCGGAACGCGGCCTCCTGCGCGGAGGCCTGATCGTAGGGATGGAAGACGATCGAGGCGAGGCGGGCGGGTTCGTGGAAGTGCGGGTTGCGAGTCGCGACGATCCGCCGGTTGGGCGACCACTCGACGAGGGCGAACGGACCGTTGCCGACGAGGAACTCGGGGCGGGTCCAGCGGCGCTCGTCGCCCGCCGCCGCGGCGCGTGCGAGCGATTGCGCGGGGACCGGGAATGCGACGGGCAGCGTGAGGATCGCGGGCAGGAGCGGTGTGGGGCGGACGAGGGACAGCTCGAGCGTGGTGGCATCCACGGCACGGATGCCGAGCGCGGTGGAATCGGCGGTGCGCCCGGCGTTGAAGTCCTCGGCGCCGCGAATCGGGTAGAGGACGTAGGCGTATTCGGAGGCCAGTGCGGGCGAGAGCGCGCGGCGCAGGGATCGAGCGAAGTCGTCGGCGGTGAGCGGGGTGCCGTCGGACCAGAGCAGCCCGGGGCGGAGGTGGAGGGTCCAGGTGAGTCCGTCGTCGGAGAGCTCCCAGCGCTCGGCGGCGGCGGGCACGGGCTGGGAGGTGCGCTCGTCCAAGGCGGTGAGCCCCTCGAAGAGCGCGAGCGAGACGTTCATCTGGTCCAGGTTGACCTGCCGCTGCGGGTCGAGCTCGCCGGGCTCGGAGTTGAGGGCGAGGTGGAGCGTGCCGGTGCGGTTGCCGGTCTCTACGAGCGTCTCGCGTTTGCTGCAGCCCAGGGGGATCAGGCCGAGGCAGAGGAGGGCGGCGAGGATGGCGAGCGGTCGGTGGCGCATCGGGCGCAGGTTGCCGTGCCCGGTGCGGCGCTGCAACACGCGGCTCGGTTGTCCACCGACACAACGAAGCCCGGTCGGCGGACCGGGCTTATCTCGCGAATGCGCCTGTGCGCGGCGGGAAACGGCTGGGTTCAGCCCAGATCTTTGATCTTGGGCGGATTGTCGTCGGGCCAGTTCTGGATCATGAGATCGGCGAGGCGGCGCCAGCCGAAGGGCTTGGCCAGAACAGTCTTCAAGGACGGGAGTCGCTTCATCTCCTCCTCGCCGAACTTGAGACTGTGGCCGGTGATCAGGATGGCGGGCACGTTGGGCTGCGCCTGCTGGAGATTGCGGATCAGTTCGATGCCGTTCATCACCGGCATGTAGTAGTCGGTGACGAGCATCCCGATCTCGCCAGACTGGATGGCTTTCAGCGCATCGGCCGGGCGGTTGTACGACTCCACCGGGCAGGTGAGGTTGTCGTTGAGAATCTGGGCGAGCAGCTCCGTAAACGATTTCTCATCGTCGACGACGAGTACCTTTTTAGTCTTCGGAGGCGTGTTTTGAGTGGGGGTCACGGAGCGAGGAAGTCGGGCTTTGCTAGTCTGGGGGGTGGGTGCATACAACCCATTTCCCGGAAAACGCCGAGGAGGCCTCCGGTTTTTGACACATGATTCACATAGTCCTCTTCCAGCCCGAAATCCCCCAGAACACCGGCAACGTCGGCCGGATGTGCGCGATCACGCGTTGTCGGCTGCACCTGATCCACCCGCTGGGCTTCACGATCACCGACCGGCATCTGCGCCGCGCGGGCATGGACTACTGGTATTCGCTGGATGTGCACCACCACCGCAACTGGGAGGAGTTCAAGGCCAGCCCGGTCCGCCCGCAGCGCCTCTGGCTGCTCACGACCAAGGGCGCGCGGTCGTTCTGGGATGGGCGCTATGCCGACGGCGACGGGCTGGTCTTCGGCAACGAGGGCTCTGGCGCGCCGGAGTGGCTGCACGCGGAGATCGGCAACGACTTCCGGATCACCATCCCGCACGCCAACACGGAGCTGCGTTCGCTCAACCTCTCAACCGCGGCCGGTATCGCGACCTTCGAGGCGCTGCGGCAGGTGGGGTATCCGGGCGGGGCAAAAACGGTGGAGTGAGAGGCTGCTGGCGCGTAGCTGGACGACGGAGTCGTTCAGCGTCGGAGCGAGGCGCTCCCGCCACGACGAATCTGTAGGCCAGGTCGCTGACCTGGCTGGTCCGAATGTGGAACTGCTCGCGCGAGCAGCTCATGGGCGGAGCGGGGGGCTGTGCCCCAGATCGCCGTTCTCGCGAACGGCGCCACGGGAGAGCGGAAGCCACGTCGCCGACGTGGCCTACAGCGGGCCGAGCTCGGCCAGCCGCACGCAGGCGACTTCGCGGCCGTCGGGCTGGACGGCGAGCGGCGGGATGGCGGCGCGGCATACTTCGGTGGCGTACGGACAACGCGGGTGAAAGGCGCATCCGGCGGGCGGATTCAGCGGCGAGGGCGGATCGCCGGGAAGCACGATGCGTTGGCGGGCCTTCTCGCGTGCGGGGTCGGGCACGTGGATCGCGCTGACGAGGGCGCGCGTGTACGGGTGCGCCGGGTGTTCGATCACCGCGGCGGCCGGGCCGTGCTCGACGATCTTGCCGAGGTACATCACGGCGACGCGGTCGGAGAGGTGCTTCACGACGGAGAGGTCGTGCGAGATGAAGATCAGGCTTAGCCCGAGGTCGCGCACGAGTTGGGCGAGCAGGTTGAGGATCTGCGCCTGGATCGACACATCGAGGGCCGACACGGGTTCGTCGGCCACGATCACGCGCGGTTCGAGGGCGAGCGCGCGGGCGATGGCGATGCGCTGGCGTTGGCCGCCGGAGAACTCGTGCGGGTACTTCTTCGCGAACCGCGGGGCGAGGCCGACGCGCTCCATCAGCGCCGTCACGCGGGCGGGCACCTCGGCGCGTGGCACGATCTTGTGGACACGGAGCGGCTCAGCGAGGGCATCGAACACGGTCATGCGCGGGTTGAGCGAGGCGTACGGGTCCTGGAAGACCATCTGCAACCCGAGGCGCGCGCGGCGCAGCGCGGCGGCGTCGAGCTCGGCGAGGTTCTGGCCCTCGAACACGACGGTGCCGGCGGTGGGCGGCACGAGCTGGAGGATGGTGCGCGCGAGGGTGGACTTGCCGCAGCCCGACTCGCCGACGAGCCCGAGCACTTCGCCGCGGCGCAGTTCGAGGTCGACGCCGTCGACGGCCTTCACCGTGCCCACCTGCCGCCGGAACACGAAGCCACGCTGCACCGGAAAGTGGGTTTGCACGCCGCGCAGCGAGAGGAGGGTGTCGGGGGAGGAAGACATGGAGGCAGGAGACAGGAGCTAGAATCTAGAAGCTAGGAGTTAGGCTTCATCATCTTCTTCAGCGCAATACGGCGAAGCGCAGTTCTCGACAAATAGTCCAAGCATTTGCGCCTTCTCGATGGCCTTCTCGCAAGGACTTACGACGCCGATATACATGTAGAAATCCCACCCGAAATGCACATAGCGCCCATCGGTCTGAAGCATGCACCAGAACTCTTCCCGAAGCACTGAGCGGCAAATGCGGCCGAAATCGCTCCATGCAACCAAGGATCCCTCTGGCGGCACAGTCGGCAGATCCGCACGGATCTCCAAGCTCGTAACCCTTAGCTCGGGCGACTGGTCTTCAGTCAGAAATGCGATAGCAGCCTCTACGTAGGCCGATTCGACGCGCAGATACTCAGATTCAGACAGTGTGACTCCGCCGAAGGCATCGCCTATTTGGCGGAACATCGTCCAGTCGTCTTTCGTATACGCGCCTGCGTCGTTGCGGAACGCTGGATCATACTTGGTGACTCTATACTGGTACATGTCTGGTTTTACTTAACGGAGCGGGAGTCGCAGATGAACGGCAGGTCAGGTGGTTTGGTGTAGGAGCCTGCTTGCAGGCGATTCCGAGTCCAGATCGCCTGCAAGCAGGCTCCTACAAGGAAAGAGCACGCGGTCTAGATCTCCCCTCCCTGCACGCGGGGGCAGGCGGAGTGGTGGGCGGGTTTCGTTTCGCGAAGCGGCGGGGCGTCGCCGGTGCGGCATTTCTCGACGGCGAACTCGCAGCGCGACGCGAAGGGGCAGCCGGGCGGGAGGCGGCTGAGGTCGGGCGGGAGGCCGGGGATGGTGAAGAGCTCGGCGCCCTTCGGTTGGAGGGCGGGGATCGAGCGTTGGAGGGCGCGGGTGTAGGGGTGTTGCGGACGCGCGAAGAGGTCCGTGGTCGTTGCGCTCTCGACGATGCGGCCGGCGTACATCACCTGCACGCGGTCGCACAGGCCGGCGACGACGCCGAGGTCGTGCGTGATGAAGATCACGGCCATGCCGAGCTCGTGTTGGAGGCGGCGGATGAGGTCGAGGATCTGCGCCTGCACGGTCACGTCGAGCGCGGTGGTGGGCTCGTCGGCGATGAGTAGCTCGGGGCGGGCGATGAGGGCCATCGCGATCATCACGCGTTGGCGCATGCCGCCGGAGAACTCGTGCGGGTAGTGGTGGAGGCGCGCGGCGGCGTCGTTGATGCCGACGGCCTCGAGCATCGTCAGACCGCGGGCGAGCGCGTCGCGGCGGGAGAGGTTCTCGTGGATGAGGAGCGGCTCGATGAGTTGGTCGGAGATCCGCAGGTACGGATTGAGCGACGTCATCGGGTCCTGGAAGATCATGCCGATGCGGCGGCCTCGGATGGCGCGCAGCTCGCGGGCGGGGCAGGCGAGCAGGTCGGTGCCGGCGAGGAGCGCGCGGCCGGCGAGCTGGGCGGGCGGCTGCGGCACGAGGCGCAGGAGCGACTGGCAGGTGACGGACTTGCCCGAGCCGGACTCGCCGACGAGGCCGAGCGTCTCGCCCTTTTCGAGGGAGAAGCTCACGCCGTCGACCGCGCGCACCACTCCGTTGCGGGTGTGGAAATGCGTGCGGAGATCGGTGACTTCGAGCAGGGGCATCGGTGCGGAGGATGCGACGACGGGCGCCAGCGCGGGGCAAAGGGAAAACGGGGCGGGCGCGGAGGATGGATGGCAGATGGCAGACGACAGCGGAGGGCAGAAGATAGAGAACAGAAGACAGATGACAGATGGCGGAGCGGTGAACCGCTGATGAGCTTCGGCAATGGCCGAAGCTTTGAGAGTGTCCTCCGGCTGATCGCCTCCGGAACGGGTTGAGTCGGCGCCCGCTAATCGCGGGCGGGGCTGGCACGGAGCAACGCTTGCGGGTGGAACCGCTTGCCCTCAAGCGGTGCGCGGACGCGGCCCGCGGCCGACGAGAGAGTCATCGCTGGTGGATCGCCGCTCTTCGAGCAGCGTCGGAGCCAGAGGCGCTGCGCTGAAACGAGTGTATGCGGAGCGGAAAACGAAGTGGCCCGCTCGCGATGCGAACGGGCCACGTGCGTGCTTGGGTTTGCAGGGGAAAGTCAGTTCGCCAGCTCGGGAGCGGGCGTGTGGAGGGCGTTAAGGAAACGGTCGGGTGCCTCGGGGAAGACGGAGAGCTGTTGGCGGCTGCCGCGGCTGTTGCGGAAGGTGATGATGCACTCGAGGCCGTGCCCGACGCGGCGGGCGGCGACGCGCTCGATGGAGTCGAGGGCGATGCGGTGGCAGAGGTCGACCTGCTCGGCCACGAGGGCGAAGGGATAGGCGACGTCGACCAGCAGCTTGTCGGCGGTGACGGTGAGTTCGACGCCGTGGGCGATGCCGCCCAGCTGGGTGATGAGACTGCGGTGGGAGTAGCCCGAGGCGCGGTGCTCCGTGTGGAGGACGTGCTCGGTGGTGGCGTTGCGGAGCGAGCGTTTGCGGGCGCAGCAGCGGCGGCAGCACAACGCGAGTAGGAGGGACGAGAGGAGGACGGCGATGGCGCCGGCGAAGAAAACCCAGGTGGGCATGGGGCAGGGTGGGGTTGGGGGTAGCTGCGATTCGGGGCGCTTTTGGCGTCGGTGGCAAGCCTGCAGATGGCAACGGCCTCGCGGGCTCCTTCGGCTACCCGATGCATCGGCACCGAGCCGAGCTGGCGTGGGCGGGACTGGTGGTTAGCGTGCGGGGATGAAATCTCTGCCGAGCCTCCTTGGGGTGCTTCTGTTCTGCGGGCAAGCGCTGGCCGTGCCCGAGCCGGTTGCCTCGATCGTATCCGCGAACGCCCCCTACGACGCGGTCGGCTCGATCGAGCGGTTGAGCCCGGAGCTGGATGCGGTGATTGCGCCGGAGGCTCGGATCGAGGTGCTGGCCGAGGGGTTTCGCTGGGCGGAGGGACCGGTGTGGCGGCGGCGGGAGTGTGACGTGCTCTTCAGCGACGTGCCGGCAAACACTGCCTACCGCTGGAGCGAGGGCCGCGGGGTCGAGGTTCTCCTCCATCCCAGCGGCGACACTGGCCGCAATGCCGACGCTTCCGGCGAAGGCTCGAACGGCCTCGCGGTGGATGCGCAGGGCCGGCTGCTGCTCTGCCAGCACAGCGACCGTCGCGTCGCGCGGCTCGCTGCGGACGGGCACGGATTCGAGACGCTGGCCGAGCACTTCGAGGGCAAACGATTCAACAGCCCCAACGACCTCTGCCTTGATCGCGCCGGGAACCTCTTTTTCACCGATCCGCCCTACGGGCTGGGCCCGAAGGCGCCCGCCGAGCTCGGCTACCACGGCGTCTTTCGGCTCGGTCGCGACGGTGCGGTGACGCTGCTTCACCGCGGGCTGGATCGGCCCAACGGCATCGCGCTCTCGCCGGACGGCCGGACGCTCTACGTGGCCAACTCGGGCGACCGTCCCGGCCAGCGGACCTATCTCATGGCGTTTACGCTGCAGGCCGACGGGACGGTCGATAGTGGCCGGGTGCTGTTCGATGCGGAGCCGTTGCGTGCGAAGTGCGGCGGCGGGCTGATGGACGGGCTGAAGGTCGACGCGCGCGGCAACCTGTGGGCGACGGGGCCGGGCGGCGTGCTCATCCTCACTCCCGAGGGCAAGCATCTCGGGACGATCCATACCGGCGCGGCCACGGCCAACTGCTGCTTCGGCGGCGCCGACGGCGCGACGCTCTACATCACGTCGAACAACAGGCTCCTGCGCGTGGCGACGCGGACGAAGGGCGAGGGGTTCTGATCCCGTTGGCGATTTCGGCAAACGAAAGGCCCGGTCTCGAGGACCGGGCCTTGGTGTTTGAAGGTGCTGGCGTGTGCGGGCGGGTGGCGGCTCAGAAGAGGGCGCCGGCGGCGACGCCCACTGCGCTGATCGGGCCCTGGTCGCTCATGCCGTCGAGTGCGCGGTCGGCCTTGCGGACGACGCCCTGCACATCCTTGTAGAGCTGCTCGTCGGTGAGGAGCTTGCCGAGGGTGCCCTGGCCGTTGTTGATCTTGGTCGAGATGTCTCGGAAATTGGCGACGGTGAGCTTGAGATTCTCGGCGGTGGACTGGTCGTAGAGCAATGCGCCGATGGCGCCCTGGCCGGACTTCACCTGATCGACGATGCCGCGGGCATCGACGACGAAGGTCTTCGCCTCGGAGGCCGCTCCGCGGATCTCGCCGATGGTGGCGAGGAGCTCGTCGTAGGCCTTCGGGTCGTTGATGAGCTTGCCGATGGTCCCCTTGCCGGAGCGGATCTCGGTGGTGATGGCGTTGAGGTTGTCGATGGTGCGGGTGAGGTTGTCGCCGTTGTCGGTTACCAGTTTGTCGAGCTTCTGGAAGAGGCCGCCCTGGCCACTGGAGCCGCCGGTCATGCCGTTGATGCCGGAGACGGCGCCCTTGATGTCGCCGGCGACGCTGCCGAGGTCGGCGAGGATGGTGTTGATGTCGGCGCTATCCTTGGTGAGCAGCTGGCCGCCGGGGGCGACGGTGCCGGCTTCCTTGGTGCCGAAATCGAGGGCGATGTAGCCGCCGCCGAGCAGGCCGGCCATGGCGATGGTGGCGGTGGCGTCCTTGGCGATGCGGGTGTTGTTGTCGAGGAGGAGCACGGCCTCGGCGTGGCCGTCGGCGAGGCGGGTGGACTGGACGGAGCCGATCTTCACGCCGGCCTGGCGGACATCGTCGCCGGGCTTGAGCTCCTTGAGGGTGTGGAAGCTGGCGACGACGGTGTATCCCTGTTTGTGGGAGAACGAGCCGCCGTTGAGGGCCTCGTAGGTGATCCAGAGCAGCGCGACGCCGATCAGGAAGAAGAGACCGACGCGGGCGGACATTTGGGCGTTGTTCATGAGGAAATCTCCAAGTGCTTGAAGCGTGGGTTCTGCAGATCGATTTTCGGATTCAGAAAGTCCTGCACGTCGGGGTTGGGCAGCGTGCGCAGTTCGGCGGGGGTGGTGACGGCGACCAGCTTGCCGCGCATGAGGATGGCGATACGGTCGGAGATGGTCAGGGCGAGGTCTCGGTCGTGGGTGACGACGATGGTCGTGACGGAGATATGCTGGCGGAGCGTGGCGATGAGCTCGGAGATCGTGGCCGCCATGACGGGGTCGAGCTCGGAGGTGGGCTCGTCGAAGAGGATGAGCTGGGGCTCCATGACGAGGGCGCGGGCGACGGCGACGCGC
>Ga0209098_1001292_pt1 | contig 24429 bp, 26 predicted proteins | sample AD_JPNHW1_MetaG_FD_184429 | JGI IMG/M metagenome (GOLD analysis project Ga0209098, IMG submission 184429) | Active sludge microbial communities of municipal wastewater-treating anaerobic digesters from Japan - AD_JPNHW1_MetaG (SPAdes) (version 2) | ecosystem: Engineered > Bioreactor > Anaerobic...
GTCAGAGCGTTCCCTGCGGAAGGGCCTGTCATCAGAATGCTCACCTTCTTTTTTGCGGTATGAACGCGGTTTTGATTCCGGGTCGTAAGGGCGGTCTGATCGTTCCCTGCGGAAAGGTTTTTCATCAGCACGTTCGCCTTCTTTTTTGCGGTATGAACGTGGTTTTGATTCCGGGTCGTATGGGCGGTCTGACCGTTCCCTGCGAAAAGGTGTTTCCCGGGAATTATCGTCTATATCTCTTTTGAATGGTTTACCGGGTTTCCCGGCATATTTACGGGGAGGCCCCGGCCTGCGCTCTTCTCCTGAAGTTCCATGTTCCGTTCTTCTGCCGGTATTGCTTCTGCTGCCTTCTTCGCGCCTTCTTCCCGGAGTTCTGCCGGGTTTGGCTCCGCCTTTTCTGTTTGTATTCCGCATGAATAGTACAATTTCGGGCAAAGGTACGAACTATCAGCCTAAGGGTCAGTGAAAACATTTCATTTACAGCAAAATATATCAGGATGCGATCTTCGAATGGGCAAAGTATAAATGAGAAAGTATCAAAATAGCAAGCAAATCATCTAAATATTCATTATATTTGTATATAATAATTCCTGTTGCCATGAAAAAAGATAGCCAAAAAGAGGGACTTTTCAGGGAAACCATTATCACAGCCGGACGGTTTCCATATTCCCGGGCACTCATTCTGCAAAGTTTATTGTCTGATAAAGGGATTGATTGCTTTCTTGTAACGGAACCAGAGATGGAATCGCCTGAAGGGAATATCGAAATAAAAGTGAGGGAAAGCGACTATGCCAAAGCCCTGCGACTGATTGAGCCGGCTACAGCGGAAGCCGGGGCTGTTAAGGAAAAAGCACTGAAAAACCTGCGAACAGTGAGGCGGATTCTTGTCCCGGTTGATTTTTCGAATCATTCGCTGAAAGCCTGCCGGTTTGCCATAACCATGGCAAAACAGTTAAAAGCTGAAGTCACGCTTCTGCATGTTTTTTATAATCCGGCTATTGATGTAGCACCTTATAATGATCATGCTGCTTACCAGCTCAAATTGTCGGAGTTGCTTCATCAGATTGAGATTGCCTCTCGCGAAAGCATGGACATGCTGGTGAGCGAAATGAAAGCCTGGTGTAAAAAAGCCAGAATTGGAAATGTAAAGATTGTTCCGGCGTTTGCCAACGGCCGGGCCGTGGTGGAAATCCTTGAATTCAGCCTCAGGTATAACCCATCGGTAATCATCCTGGGAACCCGTGGATTGTCGAAAGATAATAATGGAGGCTTCGGCAAGGTGACTTATGATATTATACATCAGGCAAAGTATCCTGTACTTGCTATTCCCGATAGCCCTGTTGAAAGTATCAGGAGCATCAGGCGCATATTGTACGCTACCGATTTTGATCTTTTCGATTTTTCGGCGCTCAACAGGCTCATCGCCATGACGTCAGCTTTTGCAATAAAAATACATTGCGTTCACGTGAGTATCGGGACGAAAAAATCATGGGAGCAGGCAAAGTTTCTGCAATTACAGCGTCACCTTTCCGCTCAGTATCTTGATCAGCACATCACATTTAACCACCTGTTAGGTGATGACCTGCTCAACAGCCTCGAAACCTATGTTCGTGATCATCGTATTGATGCCATTGCGCTCATCACGCATAAGAGAGAATTTCCATCAAGACTATTTGAAAAGAGCAGCACACGCAAAATTTTCAGCAGGATAAGTAAGCCGCTGCTTGTGTTCCATGCCGGTGCAGCCCTGCAGGAGAGTTATCGCTAAAGCCTTGGAGTGAAGGCATCCACGATATGATTGAGGTTTATTTTACCATGATCAAGCAATATGCCGATAACGTCAAAGCGGGTTTCACCCCTGAAATCGTGAGCGAAAATATAGGCCTCGGCAGCACGCACCAGTGATTTTTGTTTGGCGGGTGTCACGGCAGTTTCGGGCTCTCCAAAGTATTCCGAAGTCCTTGTTTTCACCTCAACAATCACCAGCCACTCCCCATCCCGGGCGATAATATCAATTTCATCATGTCCGTTTCGCCAGTTGCGCGCCAATATAGGGTATCCAAGCTTCTCGATGTGTTTAGCGGCAAGGTCTTCACCAAGTTTGCCCAGTTCATTATGCTCAGCCATTTCAGCGTTAGGGTTTTATGAGAAGCGAATACAATAGATAGATAAGAAGAAAAAATAAAACAAAAATTAAGACCGGTTTTATAAGGCGTGCCACTATTCCGTCAGGTTTCATGGCTTGTTTATTCCTGGTAAAAGTGAGTGAGGCTGAATCTTCGCGGACATCCAGCATCACATTTCTTCCCATGATCAGGGCCAGATTCTGATCGAGATGGCCGGCCGGCAAACCGAAACATACAGGGTAATCATATTCGGCCACTGTTTCGTCCACTATTTCTTCAGCCGTCTTACCGAAAGGGATCGTATTATCATTCATTTTTGTCATCCCGCCAACCACCAATCCTGCCAACCTGGCCAGTTTGCCTGATCTTTTAAGGGTCATCATCATCCGGTCGATGTGGTAAAGGTATTCATCCAGGTCTTCGATAAACAGGATTTTACCATCGTAATTAACTTCTGATTGGGTACCATTGAGAGCATAAAGGATTGACAGGTTCCCACCGGCAAGTTCAGCCTCTGCATTTCCGGTCCGGTTCAGGTGTGCAGGCGCCAGAGTATATGACGGAGCATTGCCAAACAGGACATCATGAAGCGAGCGGGTGGATTCATTTTCCGAACCATCGGCCGGGAAGTTGATAGGCATGGTAGCATGTAAGGTTTCGATACCAAAATTGCCCTGTATGTGCGAAAGCAAAACGGTAGCATCGCTATAACCCACAACCCATTTCGGATTACGGCAAAAAGCCTCAAAATTCAGCCGGTCGATGATTCTCACTGTACCATAACCACCTCTGGCACAAAGGATTGCCTTTGCCGATTTATCATCGAGCATCATTTGCAAATCCGACGCCCGATCTTCATCAGTCCCGGAGTATTGGTCACAGGCACTGTATAGATTTGGCCCGGTAACAACTTTCAGTCCCCAGCTTGTCAGCAAACTGATTGCTGGCTCCATTTCAGCAGCAGACACTTTGCGGCCGGTAGCTACAATGGCAATGGTATCGCCGGGACTCAGGTAAGGCGGAGTAATCATTTCCGTTCTATTTCATTGTAAAAATAGGTAAAATGAAGCAACATCAACAGCAGCAGGCTCCAATCGTTTTAAACGGGTTAATTCATCGGCTATGCACTTTTACATTATTGTATCTTTGCACCTCTTTTCACGATTTATCCCTGATTCATGAGCGATTTGTCCAAATTCAAGCGATATACTGTTACTTCTGCATTACCATATGCCAATGGGCCCATCCATATCGGTCACCTGGCCGGAGTATATGTTCCCGCCGATATCTATGTGCGATACCTGCGTTCGAAAGGCGAAGATGTTTTATTTATCGGTGGCAGCGATGAGCACGGCGTACCCATAACCATCCGTGCCCGCAAGGAAGGACTTACCCCGCAACAGGTGGTGGACAAGTACCATGAAATGATCAAGAAGTCGTTTCAAGAACTCGGGATTTCATTTGATGTTTACAGCCGCACTTCGGCACCCATACACCACGAAACGGCGTCTCAATTTTTCCGTAAGCTTTACGAACAGGGCGAATTCATTGAAAAATACAGCGACCAGTATTACGATGAAGAAGCAAAACACTTTCTGGCCGACCGTTATATCACCGGCACCTGCCCGAAATGCGGATTCGAAAAAGCATATGGTGACCAGTGCGAAAGCTGCGGTTCATCGCTCAGTCCTACCGAACTTATCAACCCGAAATCGGCACTCAGCGGAAACACTCCCGTGCTGAAAGAGACCAAGCACTGGTTCCTGCCTCTCGATAAGTACGAAGACTGGTTGCGGGAATGGATTCTCGATTCACATAAGGATGACTGGAAAATAAACGTTTATGGGCAATGTAAATCGTGGCTTGATGGCGGGTTGCAGCCCCGTGCCGTCACCCGTGACCTCGACTGGGGTGTGAGAGTGCCCGTCGAAGGTGCTGAAAACAAAGTGCTCTATGTTTGGTTCGATGCACCCATTGGATACATTTCAGCTTCGCGCGAATGGTCGCAGAAAACAGGGAAAGATTGGGAGCCTTACTGGAAATCGGCCGACAGCAAGCTTGTACATTTTATCGGTAAGGATAACATCGTATTTCATTGTATCATATTCCCAGTCATGCTAAAAGCAGAAGGATCCTACATTCTTCCCGACAATGTTCCGGCCAATGAATTCCTGAACCTTGAAAGCGACAAAATTTCTACCTCGCGCAACTGGGCTGTATGGCTTCATGAATACCTCGAAGAACTTCCCGGCAAGCAGGATGTGCTTCGTTATGTGCTGGCTGCCAACGCACCCGAAACAAAGGATAACGACTTCACGTGGAAGGATTTTCAACTGAAAAACAACAGCGAGTTGCTGGCCATTTTTGGCAACTTCGTTAACCGGACCATGGTGCTTACCCACAAGTACTTTGAAGGAAAAGTGCCGGCCTGCGGTGAAACAGATGATTATGACAAACAGGTGATTGCCGGGATTGGCCGTTACCCCGGAAGTATCGCATCAAGCATCGAAAATTACCGTTTTCGTGAAGCCCTTGGCGAGCTAATGAACCTGGCGCGCCTCGGCAACAAATACCTTACCGATACCGAGCCCTGGAAAAATTTCCCGGCCAACACGGCAAGGGTAGCCACCAACCTGAATATTGCCCTGCAAATCTGCGCTAATCTCTCGGTTTTAGGTGAGCCATTCCTTCCATTTACAGCAAAAAAGTTGGTAAATATGCTGAATATCAGTCCGCTAAAATGGAACGACGCCGGAAGTGCTAACCTTATTGCAGCCGGACATACTCTGAATGCACCAGCATTATTGTTTGAAAAGATCGAAGATGCTGTGGTAGAAGCCCAGGTGAAAAAGTTGCTGGATACCAAAAAAGCCAACGAAGCCGCACTCTGGCAACCTTCGCCCCAGAAACCAACGATCACTTTCGACGATTTTACAAAACTTGACCTTCGCACAGGAACAATCATCACCGCAGAGAAAGTTGCCAAAGCTGATAAACTGCTCAAACTCACCATTGACACCGGCCTCGACAAGCGCACCGTTGTTTCGGGCATAGCCGCTCATTATTCGCCCGATGAGATCATTGGCCGCAAGGTCACAATCCTCATCAACCTGGCGCCGCGCAGCCTCAAAGGCATTGAATCGCAGGGCATGATCCTGATGGCTGAGAACAGTGAAGGCAAGTTGTGTTTTGTTGAGCCATCGGAACCGTTTGCCAATGGAAGTGAGATAAGGTAGATTGAACAGAAAAATCTGTATTTTTGCTGACTCAAAACCAAAACGGCCCTATAGTTCATCGAATAGTCCGTCACAGACGGATCCTAAACTTTAAGCCAGATAAACAAATAACACTAATGGCCCTATAGTTCAACGGATAGAACGGAAGTTTCCTAAACTTTAAATCCAGGTTCGATTCCTGGTGGGGCTACCTGGCACGGTCAAACATTAAATATAAATGTTTGACCGTTTTCATTTTCAGTAAGTTATATTTTTTGAGGTGTAACAATTAAACACTAAAATTCGTATTTTTACCTTATAATCTTCTACATTTCTTCTACACTGAAAATCCTGAAAGCCTTATGAATGCTGCACATTTTAAATTTATACTCCGTGAACTTTCTACACGAACAGACGGCAAACAGGCTATTTATTTGTATTGTTTAATTAATTCTGTAAAAAAGTATTATTCTCTGAAACGGTTTATTAATCCAGAACACTGGGACCCGGTGACAGAAAAAGTGAGCAAGCTGGATCCGGACCACCAGGAGATTAATCATAAAATTGAAGATTACCGAAACAAAGCAAAAGACCTGGTGACTGTGGCCGATGCACACAAAGCAATAGTGAGCCTGGTTGAACTGGATGAACTGTTCAGAGCTGGATCGTACAACAGGCAGAGCTTTACAGATTTTATTACGAATGATATACAGGCTTACAGGAAACGTTATGCCTACAATACCATAAGAAAGTATGAAGCTGAATTGTCGAAGCTCCAGGGCTTCAGAAAGAGTGTATTATTCAGTGATCTAAATCCCGGCCTATGGCGCAAATATGAGCGGTTCCTGATCGAAAAAGGGAATAATCAGAATACCATACAAAAAGCATTCAAGGTACTGAATGTGTTTATTAACCGGGCTGTTGCCCTGGATATTATCAAAGAAAATCCATTGAAAGAAGTAACGGTTCACAAAGGAGAAAGCCGGTTGAAATACCTTACCCTGGCAGAACTTGACAAGCTGGCAGCCTATTTCAAAACAGAGATATCAAAACAGCACGAAAGAGCATTGCGCTGTTTCCTGTTTTCGTGCTACACTGGTTTAAGATATTCTGATATCAGGGCATTGCGTTATAAACACATTATTGGTGGTACACATATCGAAATCAGGATGAAGAAAGTATCAAAGACCGTAACCATACCACTGAATAAATACGCGGCGGAGCTGATCCCGGTCATTGATCACCCCCTGCAGGAACAAAAGGTTTTCAGGGTGTACTCCAATCAGCCAATGAACCGGTATCTTAAAGAGATTGCTAAAGAGGCTGGAATTAACAAGCCGGTTTCGTTTCATTTCTCCCGGCATACTTTCGGAACAGGCTCTATCAGCAAGGGCATTGATGTTTATGTACTCAAAGAATTGATGGGGCATAGCAGCGTAAACGTTACTCAGGGTTATGCAAGGGTAATGAATAAACTGAAAGACCAGGAAATGAGTAAATGGAATCCGGTTGAAAAATCCGGGGAAGGATTACTCCCGGCCTGATCAGGCTGCATGATGAAATAAATTTTAGTATGAAACAGTAAAAAGGTAATAAATATATTACTTTTGTAACGATGAAAAGCAGTGAACTATTTAAGCTGTTAACAGAAAACGGCTGGTATATGATCCGGCAATCCGGGAGCCATGTTATTATGAAACATCCTGATAAACCAGAACAAATAACTGTACCGTTTCATCAGTCGAAAGAAGTAGGAAAAGGATTATTAGCGGCTATCCTTAAACAGGCCGGAATTAAAACAACAAAGCGATGAACAAACCTGAAATTACATTCACTGTCATCAAAGAAGATACCGGGTACGGGGCATTTACCATTGCAAACGACAGGCATATATTTACCCAGGGAGCCACTTTTGATGAATTGAAAGAACAGATCATTGATGCTGTTAACCTCACCTTTGAGGATTTGGGCTTTGTTTATGCCATTGATGAAATAAAATTCACCCTTGACCTGGAAAGCTTCTTTGACTTTTACAAGGTGATCAATGCAAAGGCTTTATCAAAGCGTATAGGCATGAATCAAAGCTTATTGGCACAATATATCAACGGTAGTAAAAAACCGTCTCCCAGGCAAACAGCAAGAATTCTGACAGGTGTTCAGCAGATTGGCCGGGAACTGGCTGAAATACGTTTTATGCTTTAATCTCCAAATTAAACCATAATGCTTAGCGTTACAGTTCATTCCTATTAGCAAAATACTTTAACTGATTATCCCGGGAGCTGTGGCATCAACCTTGACCATGTGCCTGATCAGGAACCCGGCAGCGCTCATAATCCCGGTCAGGATTCTGCCGGTGCATTCCTGGTATCTGTGGCATCAACCTTGTCCAGGTGAATGATCAGGAACCCGGCAGCGCTCATTATCCTGGTTAGGAACCTGCCGGTACATTACCGGGAGCTGTGGCATCGATAGTCACCACGTAACGATCATGGAGCTGTGGCATCAACCTTGACCATGTGCCTGATCAGGAACCCGGCAGCGCTCATTATCCTGGTCAGGAGCCTGCCGGCGTATTTGCTGGAGCTGTAGATTATTTAAATATCGTTCAATCAGACTATTATTTATGCTTTAGGAATGGCCCAAATTTCAACCAAAAAACGATCCACCGCATTTTAAAATATAACCACTGATACACTGATTTTACTACTATCTGTTTCTTGTTACAATAGTCAATTATATATTTATAGGATGCTAACTTTTCGCTTAAAAGGTCAACAGTTGATCGAAAGAAATCTATTGAAGGAAAATCATACATTTCTTTGCAAAAATCTGTCATGTAACTGTATAGGTATTGATAGTCCTTTAGATCCTTATCCTGAACGACAAAACCCTGCAGTATGATTTTATTTTCAATGTTGCCAATTTCCCTAATGGCAAACATAATTGCTTCACGATACTTTAATGTTTCATCAATAACCTCATTGATATCATCAATAGTTACAGGCTGTTCCATTTTCTATTTTTCTATTTTTTTCTATTAAAATTTAACATTCTACCAAACTGGCATCAACCAGGCTTATATCCTTCATGGTTAATGAGTATTCGAGTTTTTCTATGAAAAATAACCTTCCTTTGAGATATATTTTCTTTCGCAAATCAAGGTTTCTGATATCGGAGAGAGTCAATCTGAAAACAGACTGCAGTCTTAGCTTATCTTTTTCATACCAGGATTTCATACCACTGTGAAACGTATTGTTTAATCCATCCTGACCTTCAGGTCGCAATGAAAGATCCATCAGCTTGTTACCAAAGTGATCAGTATTATGATTTAACAGCAGTGGATAATTATCATTCTCATCAAATGCCCCGGCCATACCGGCAAATGCCATAATGTTTGGCGCTTTTGTAAGTTCTTTTTTTTCTAGAATAGGAACATACCAGTATTTTCGCGTGATGTGGCTTGTATTGCTTTCTTCTTCATTCCAGTAAGGCTCAATGCTCATATCAAGCGGTATAACCTCGCTTTTAGGGTTAACCAGGTTCTCTGTTGAATCAGGAATAGCACACTCCAGGGCGCTTTGTTTTACCTCGCAATCAAGCCATTTTTCTGTTTCTGACCAATTATGTGTAACAGTAGTGCCAAATTGAGCATTAGATTCAAGGTCTCGCAATAAAACCTGCTCTCCAACTGGTTTGGTGATTGCTCTTAAATACAATGGATTGACGAACCTGAAACCGTAATTTGTCTTATTCTCAGATAGTGATATACCATCGAATGAGAAAACATAACTCTTCCCCTCTTCGATCTTTTTAACCGGGATACCTACAAGCTTCTCATCCCAATTGACAACCACACTGCCGTTAAAAATGTCGTTGTTTTTCTCAATCGTCCACACATTGCCCGGAAATGCTGACATACTGAATGTTTTCAACAGCTCCTTAAGGAACTTATTGAAAGCATATGCCTGGCTGAATGATTTTGTGTCAAACTTTAGTGGTATTTGTCCGGACACTGCTTCATAACTGTCAATCAGAGGCCTCACAACTTCAACATCTTCATACGGAAACTCCGATTGAGTGAAAGACCCAAACAATGAATCGTAATTCCAGTGAGGGTGATTGCATGAAACGGTGACAAGCTTTGCCAGATCACCTACCGCAAAAGGATTAACCGGCAGCTTATCACCGAAAACCTTACTGATTAATTTATGTACAAAGGGAAACGGCAAAACCGGTGTGCGCCGGTAATGTCCGTCACCAATGTACAGTTTGTTATTGATCGGATTATAGAAATTGATGTACTGCAGAAATGAATTCTTTGTACCACCCCAGCTTATATCACCGTCCCAAGGGACATCCTTAATCCTGACCGGGGCAATAACATAATCACGGCCATGATTCAGATTATAATTGAGAGCATCCTTATAGTCAACGGCCCAGTTATCGTAATAATCAATATCTGATAGATCTTCCGGCATGAAACCGTAATCGTAAATGTCAGAAATTTCATTCAGGTCGCTTTTCATTTCATCTGTCAAGATGGAACCTACAAACTGAAGCTTGAGGGAATTGCCTGTTTCTAACAACAAAACCTCCCCACGGCTAATGATCATGCCACTATGCCTGATCTCTGCCGGTTGCTTGCTGATCACACTGGTTGATGTTATTCGAGTAGGGTAACCCAAGGCTGAAACATTTCCTGGTGTAGCCGGAATGGCAAAGCTTAAACTGTAAGGTGAGGGAATATTGTCATCCATAAATAAAGGATTCTCCAGAATTATCTGCAGATTAATATTCACCGGTAGCTGGAGCCGTGCTTTGTTGCTAACAATTATCTCTAACATTGCTTATTTCTTAACATTATTTCTATCGAACGTTCAGTGAGTTTTTCCCAAACCGTCTGCGATAAAAGAAAAATCTCCGGTTCAAAGTCAATGGATTATCACTGGACGGATCGATATCATAACTGGCCGGTTGGAATTTGATATCATTCATCCAGCGCTGATCTTTGCGAATAAGTCCAAGTCTCATTAATCCATTAATCGAATCAACAAATTTCTCCAGGGCTTCAAGCTGTTCGTTCTCGGTTTCGCTCTCTGTGTAACAGGAATAGAACTCTTCCAGGGTTGCTTCAAACGCTGGTGTGAGTGAAAACAAAGTATAATCGTTCTCTGTGATGTAAAGCGACTGCAGGCTAATTCTGAAATTTGAGTACTGCTCAACAGAGGACAGAAGTGATTTATACTTTTTGAAATCACTCATTAAAATTTCAAGCTGTTCCTTTGGTAAGTCCAACAGGTCAGAGTTAATAAGGGCTTCTTTTGATATGCCACTTAGCCCAATTTCTTTGTACTCAACAAATTTCCTTTTCACGAAATCTGCAGGATCTGACTTCAGAAACGCTTCAATAAAATCAAGATCCACATTTTCAAAATCACGGAGTAGTTCCTCCAGTGTTAATTTGATATCATTGAGAGTAAGGCATAATCTGTCATAAATCTCTCTGATTCGTTCAACTTCGGACTTATCCATCCTGGATAATGTTCCGACCTTCTTTTTCTGAAACATTTGATTAATTGTTAATTAATTGGTGATTATTTGATTTGGGTATTTGATTTCAATAATTCGTCCATAATTGCCACTAGTTCTTTACCGTTGAATTTTCTGTTTCTCAGTTTCCAGTAGAAACTTGACCGGCTTAATCCGAGACAAGGAAAAATACTGGTCACCCTTACACCACCTGCTGAAATGTATTCGCAGACGAAATTTCTTACCTGGTCAATATCTTCAGATAGTCTATTCAGTTCTATCCAACTTAGCTTTCCTTTACTGTTCATTTGTCAGTGATTTATCATGAAACAGAGACCTCTCCTGCACTCTTTGTGAATTCATCCAACTAACTGAGTAATCAAAATAATCATCCATCGTAATGAATCCCATTACTGTCATAGGGCATTTCTTCTTTAGATCACTCTTTAGGTAAACTATATCACCAATGTCAAATCTCAGGTGCGGTTTAATAGCTCTAGCATCATTTACATTATCCATATCATTCTATTTTATCTTTGATTTTTCGGAATTAATATCTATCGCAGCATCTGCAAGCCTTTCGGCTATATTTCTCTCTAGATTTGGCAGATTCCTATCAATTGTGCTATTAAACCAATCATTGGGTTCACGCGTTTTACCGCCTTCACCTTTTGCCGTTCGTATAACCATACCACCACTCATTTTATACCCACGTCCTACACCTTTTTGAACAAAAACACCATGTCGGGAAAAAATAAATGAAACAGATTGTGGCACACCATACAGAGACCTCACTTTATAAGATAAACTGGCAGCAAGCTTCTTTTCACTTTTAGTATCTGAGATTTTCCGAATCACCTGGCTTTTACCATGCTGAAATCTTGAGGCATTATTTCTGAGTGACCTAGTAACCATATTACCCCAGCGGGAAACTATTTCTCTGAGATCACTTTCTTCTTTAGCTGATAACATACTTATCCAGTTTAAATATTCATGTATTCCTAATCAATTACCTGTAATTATGCTATTTACATACTATTAAAGGGGAGGTCTATTGTTTTTATTGAGCTAATCTCTGTACTTGATCCCTGCGCCCGCCCTATCCGAAAGAGCAGAAAAAAGAGCAGAAATGCAGGAAATATGATAGAGGGTTTATTCAAAACAATACCTTTTATTCTCAGTGGATGGGTTATAAACTTGCTCTCTTGCTCAGCTCAGTATCTTCCTTCAGTCTCTCGTACAGTCCTCCAGTGCCCCTAAGTGATACATCTGCCCTTATTCCATTTTGCAGAATTTCAATGAGCATATTATTTGTCTTAATGGTTTGCTCAAGTAATCCATTCATGTGAATGTCATTGTTTTTTATTCTGTCATTGATTGAAATTCCTTTATTTCTTGTTGTTGAATGGGTATATCCTCCTTTTGAGTACCCTGAATTTATTAGCATACTCTGCAGTATATCTTTTGTCCGTATCACTGGTAAACCGTTTCTCAATCGTTCCAATTGATTCACAAACATGCTGCCTTGATAACTCTGTAATACTTCAGCAGGAACTACATATTCTCCTTTATGGACTATACCTGCAGGTTCATTGGATTTACCCGGATGGGTATATCCTCCTGCAGAGAATTCAGGAACAGGTTGAGCTGCAATTATTGCGGTTTCAGCCGCCCCTGCTATTCCAGCAGTTACAGCAAGTACCGGGTTTGGTGGTACGCTTGTTAATGCTGCTGTTACGGCCAATGCTGTATTAATTATATTCCTGATAATGTTTGCGGCTTTCTCTTTAATAAAGGCATCTCGTTTAATCTTTTTGGCCTTTTCTGAGTATTTCTCTTCTATTGCAAGTTTGGCCTCCTCTGTGAGATTTTTATTTGCTAATTCAGCGTTCTTTTGTTTTTCCAGATGAGCCAATTTAGTATCTAGTTCCAATTGCATCGCCTTATCAATAATATTGAATGATGCATCACTAATATCTTGAGCCATTTTGACCCGTTCCTCTTTTTCTGCCTGTAATTCAGAAGGAGTTTTATCAACAGCTGGAGCTCCTATTGCTTCACCTTCACGGGGAACCAACAAATCTTCTTTTTTAGTTTTAACCTCTCCAATGCCAGTACTTTGTTTTGCTGTCATTTTCCATAATCCTGCAGCAATACCTTTTACGGTTTCTTCAACATCTTTGAGCTGCTGCTGCTTTGATAAAAGCTCATGTATCATGCTATCGGGAATGGGCTGATTGGCTGCCTTCAAATCCTTCATGCCTTGTTCAAGATCACTTATTTCTTTCTGCAGCTTGGCGTATGCACCTACCTGTGCTTTGATTACAGGAGCAACTTTATCATCAGTATTTAGCAACTCATTCAATACAGCAATCTTTGACCTGGTGGTATTGATTGATATTTTATATGTTTCTTCCAACTCTCTTAAACGCGATATTTCTTCCTCACTTGCACCAATAGATATCTTTTGTTTTACGTTCAACCCCTCATAAGCTTTCCTCCTGGCTTGAATTCCAGCCAGCTCTGATTGCTGTTTTGTCAGCGTTTTATCGAGATCGGAAAGTCCCGTTTTCTTGATTTTCTTCCATCGATCTTCATCCTTTTGAGCCTCATTCATCTCAGCCCTAAACCTACTTACCGCTTCTGCAGTCATGTTAACACCCTCTTTCTGTTTTTCCCAGGCATCACGGCTGCCTCCGAACTGAAAAAAGACCTCATTCAGATCCTTGAATACATTTAGTAATTCGGTTGCTTTCCTCAAAATCCAGGAGAAAGGGCCAGATTCTGATTTACCCAGGCTTTCGGTAAACTCATTCCATGAAGCCGTTAATAATCCTGTGGCTGTGGCTGATTGTGCAGCCATACCGCTATACTTCTTTAGAACAAGATCAATAGCCTCACCGTTCATTAATTGCTCCTTGGTGAGATTCTTAAAATCAACTGAAAGTGTCGGTAATATTTTACCTACTTGCCCGGTGAGGGTCTTATTCAACTGAAGAAATGATGTTTGCAAATCATTGCCGGTAATGGATGATAGTTCAACTGCAGCTTTGGTTATTTTAATTACATCTTCAGTTGATTTGCCAGCTTCAGCACCTAACATTTGTATCTGGTTGATCATTTCATCCGGAATACCGGTTGATGTTTGCAGTTCATCTGATTGTCGCTTCAGTTGCTGAAATGCATCTACATTACCCTTCAGTGCAAACAATAACCTCTTATCAGCTCGCTCCTGTTCCTCATATGCGTCATAGAACTTTTTCAGCGAGGCAAACGCCCCGGTTATTGCTGCAGCTATAGCAAAATATCCGGTCTTTATCTTGCTTACAGCTCCACCAATAGTATCCCAACTTTTACTCGTCGTCCTCAACTGTTGATTGTGCTCTGATAGAAATCCCTGCAGAGTTTTAATTTTCTTCATATTTCTCACATACTCCTCAGATCCAACGTTCAGCTTTGCCGTCTCATTCGTGAGGTTATTAATAGCGTTCTTGATTGCAAAAATGCTATTTTGAACCTCTTTGCCATTGATCCAGATATTAATCCGACGTGTCGTACTGTTTGCCATCTCATATATTTTTTAAAAATGATTTTGCAATTATACATCCTGCATTATCATTACGAAAGGACAAATGTTTTTTACTCATATTGCTGCATATTATGCTTTTGATTATCTGAAATTTGGACGACTATTAATGATGATATTTAACAGGTTTCTTGTTTACTGTCTTCGTCTGCTGTTGCTGGTTAAGAACTCAGAGAAATCTTTGTGATCAGGAAATATTGTTTTTGAAAAATCTGATACATTCCCATGCGCAGCTTTCACCTGGTCACTGGCCATAATACCGGCCTGATCATTATCCAGGAAGAGATATACCGCTTTGTAAATACCAATCCCTAGTAATAATCTTCCCAGGTTGCTTACTGAGTTCAGAATGACTGTTGTCACCGGGGGTGTCTCCAGTTTATAATATACCAGGAATGACAGAAAATCAAAGAAGCCTTCAAACACGGCCAGTTCATCTGATCGATATCCTTTTATAGTGGTTATCCATTGCGGTTTCGTATTGTGTGGACGGTTTTGGCCTCTGTGCCGGAGTACATAACCACCCCTGTCATTTTTAAAAGCAAGCGAATGTATGATCACTCCATTATTACCTATTGCGTAATGGGCTTCCTTAAGATACCTGGTTGCCAATTCTAAAGGAATACAACGTTCATTCAGGTAGTTTTTTAAATGCCAATGGTGGATGTCCCTTACCTCCGTAATCTCAATAGCGCTTTCGGTGTTGTCTATTGAGTTGATTTTATTATGAAGTCTCAGCGAACAGGGAGAGAGAGGAAAACTACCGGCATATTCGTTCAGAATGCGAAGAGCATCACCGGCATTTACCTTGAACAGGTACTGAACAAGTTTCCCGATATCGCCGCCTTCATTGGCTCCGAAATCGTACCAATCCTGAACCGGCTTATTGTTATAAACGGTAAGTGACGGAGTGCGATCAGTGCGATGTGGTGACCTGTATTGCAGGTACTGGCTGTTTTTAACCTCAGGTTCCATCCCCAGCGATCGGAGATAGTCCACTATGCTGATTGTATCTGAAATCTCTGAAAAATTCATCTCTTTCCCTGTTTGCTAATCAATTCATTATCAATTTTATATAAATCTACTTTAGCTTGTTTTTTTACCCTACTACCTTACAGCCTCTAAGGATTGGTTAATTTTTTGTTATTTATTTTTAAAGTCACTTGTAGTAGGGTACTACACTTTACTACATTACTACAATTTTCTTGTTTTTTTGTAGTAGGGTGTAGTAGGGTGTAGTAGGGTTAATATTTTTATCCCTACTACATCTGAACATTAGAATGGTAAAGCGTTTGCTAAGTTTGTAGTAGGGGTAGTAGGGTATAATGTTTCAATTTTTAATTTTAAATAATATCCTTTTATCGGATATCCTTTGTCTTCCGATCTTTTTGATACATATTTGTGACCAAGGATCTTTAATGCCTTACCTATTCTTTCAGGAGTAGTGTTAAAAGGTCTGGACGGATATTTTTCATATAAAGCGGCCATTAAATCAGTTGAATTAAAGAAAAAGTCACAATCATCAATCGTCGCTGGATCATAGAACTTGTCTATTGCTTCAATTTCAGGCATGGTGACATTAAACTGAAGATTCAGTTCATTGTTTTCCTCTATTTCAACTGCTGTCAGATCATGCTTAAAACCAGCCTTGTATAATGAATATGCCTGGCTCCAAACATTGTCAATATTGATTGCTTTTATATACTCCTCCCAATGAATCTTACCAACCTCGAAACATAGCCAGCGTACTGATCCTGTCTCGTCACTCAGAAATTCCATTTTGTTCGTCGATCCGACAAATGAAGCGCGGCGCGGCGCGGATGTAGCTTTTTTCTCAAATGGTCTCCTGAGTTTAATTCTTTGCCTTGAAAAATAGCTTTTCAGCTTATTTATATCAGCCTTTGAGAGTACTGAAAGTTCGTCAAGGTTTATAAGGAGGTTCTCGGCCAATGTAATTTCTCCATCCTTATTGTCTGGATTTATTGATTCAGTAAAGTAGTCATTAAGCTGTGACGGGCAAAGAAATCTACAAAAACTTGATTTCCCGCTGTTTTGTACCTCTGATACAAGTATAAAAGCTTGCTTATTGTAATACTTATCATCCAGGGCACATGCTACAGTTCTTACCAGGTGCTTTTTAAAGTGGTGATTAAATCTTGGTTGATCTTTAGCTTCAATATAATTAGCCAGTAAAGTGATCCAGTCGGTTTTTTCATCCCAAACCGGAAGCCTTTCAAAATAATACTGAAAAGGGTTATAAGGTTCAACAAAATCAGATCTGAATAGTGAAGCAAGATTTGCCTGAGAAATTTTATAATTAGAATGCATTAATTCTCTGAATAGGGCATTTTCATTCAATGGCTTGTATTCATCATCCTTTTTTTCTTTATATTCAATTTCGTTCGAAACTTCATTATATCTGAAACTATATTTTCCTCCCAGGTATTTTTCTGCTAATACATAGTTGTTTTGTAGTATCTTTGCCATTGTTTAACAAGCTTATTGTTAGTTTATTGCAGATTTAAAGTATGAGCCGGGTGCTACCCCGGCTCTTTTTTTTCCTTAGTAAGGAAGTTGCTCCGAGCGTGATACCTGTGGCATGTCGTCAACACTTTCAGGTGATACACCGGGAGCTGAAAATTGGTAAGCCCGGCCAGCTCCTACATATGCTTTATCTGCTTTGGCCTCTCTTTCTTCCTTTGTCTGATCAATGTAAACCGTAAGATCATTTCCAAATTGGTCAGGTTCCCGGCGTTCGGCAACGATAAGGTTAACATAGATTTTGTTGTTTGTGGCTTTCTTGAGTTTCTCCCTGGGGATATCACTCAGGCAAATTGAAATTCTGTTCATTGTTTTGAAGTTTGTAATGATTGAATTTATTAAGGTTTAATGTTGGGGTCTTGTTTCCTTAGCTGAAATATTAAGGTTACAACAGCCTCATTTTTTTCATTAATCTGTTGTGCCAGCTCTTCAGCCATTTGTGAGAGCCAGTTGATTGCTTCAGTATCGTTCGACTGTGCATCACAGATAGCACCGATCCCGGTGGCAAGTGCTTTAACTTTCAGGGCAGTATTACTGGAGGCCTCCGTCAAACGCTGGATCCTGTCGTAAATTTCTTGTGTAGATGTGATTTCTGACATGGCTTATTATTGTATAAAGTTTGTTTCTGGATTAGTTATCCATTCCCATCAGTAAGAGTTGAATTTCGATAGATTCGCGATTGGCCCGATCTACCTCAAGTGCAATTTGCGCCGATAAATCAACCAAGCATGGTATCAGGTTCAGATCATTGCTTGTTTGGTGTATAGCTCCGATACCTACTGAAATAGCATAGTGCTGCTGTGACTTTGCCTGAGTTTTTTCAGTTAACTTCAGCAGCTTATCCTGAAGCTGTTTGCGATCCGTTGTGAGTTTATTCCCTTCCATGATTTTAAGTATTAAGTACTTCATTTTCATTATAATATATGCCATCTACCGCAATTACTCTTACTACATCGTATTCCCTGAAACGAACATTTTTCAGATACTCGATGCTTTTCTGAATATCGGTCGAAGTGATTCCAACTGTTAACTTATGTGTTCGCACCCCTTTTATCAATTCGAGCGAAATATTATAGTTTACAGCCTTGGGCAGTGACCGCGTTCTGATGTGGTCTTTAAATCTCGACTTCGATTCCATTTAGTTAAAATTTCTTGGGCTTGTCAGATTATGACTTTTATTGAGTTCAGTTTCATCAAGATGATCCCATATGAAACGGAGGCCATCCCTGTAGAGGTAAACAAACCTTGTATTTACGTGGTATGAAAGCGATTCAACCGGGCACGGCATTCTTCTGGCGTACTTCTCAGCATATGCTCTCTTAGCGGCTTCCAGGGGTGTGTACGGATCCTTCACGTTCTCATTAGCACTTTCAAAGAGTACACCTCTCACTGATAGTTCATTTAAAAGGTCGAACGTCGGTTCTTTCATTTTGGAATAAATAGGCAGTTTTTCTTTAACTGGCTTTCCGTCACCTTTTTCAGGAGGGAGCCTGTTTTTAGTTGGAAGTTCATCATTCATTCTGTAAGGTATTTAGGCGTTGGGGAACGCTGGTTTCTTAGTTGTCAGTTATTATTACAAGTTCATGGTTCGCAAAAGAGAAATAGCCTTCCTTTGACAGGATAATGTGATCGATTAGCGATATTTCAAACAGCTCTAGTAGTTCCATTACCCTCCGTGTAAATTTAATGTCCTGGTTAGAAGGGGTTAGATTTTCATCCGGATGATTGTGAGCAAGTATTATAGACCTGGCTTTGCATAACAAGGCACATGTGATCATCATATTATGGTTGAAGCTGGAAGAATGAGTTTTGCCGGTACTGATAATTCTATAGCCTATAACTTCATGTTTTGAATTAAGAAAAAGGCAGCCAATTTGTTCCTGGATGTTAATCAAATCATGATCCCAATTGTTAAAAAGGGCGTTGGCGGCATCCTCGTCATTTCTTATGGTTATACCGGTAGTTGTCCCGGGATCCATCTTTAATTTAATCTCGCTAACCGACCAGCCATTATCAAATTCCAATTTCTTACCTTCAATCTTGTTACGTTTGAAGTAACCGGCATTATAAATATTGTCGAATTCTCTTTTCATATGCTAATTATTTATACATATTACTAAAAACTAGTTTCCACCATACCTTCATAATTCCAGGCTGAGTAAGTGCCTTTGTAATAGAGTACAACAACACTGTCATCTATAAGCACTGACATGTCTTCACTGGTGAATGGCAGGCCTTTATGTTTACTGTCGAATGCCTTTTTAACGCTTTCTATGATGCATGGCTGGTTATCTGCAGTGGTTTGAGAAAGGTGGAAGCTTGCATTTTTGCGGTTCGATAGTTCCAGGCATAGTTCGTGTGTACTGATTTTTGATAGTAACATAATTTTAAGTTTTATGCTCCTGGGGAGCTGGGTTAATAATTTGTTTTGGGATTTGTTACCGGTTCTCAAGCTTTTGGCGTGATTAAGTTCTTTGTAAGTATTCGTTAATTGAAGCTTCAGGGATAAGGCCGTCCTTTGTTGTTTTCAGGTAGCCTAACCTGATAAGTTTCTTTATTGTAGCATGAGCTTTCCCCAGCCGTTTACGAACCTGGTTAATGGTGTAGAGCTTTTCACCCTCTGCTTGTTTTTTTTGCTCTTCATTGAGTTCAATGATAGCTGACTTGACTGCAGTTTTAACAGCCGTTTCTAAGTCTGATTTGTCAATTAATACAACATTTGTCATGATTATAACATTTATGTTATTACTTTTGTGTTTAGTTTCAAGTAAATAATAGAATTATCGGATACAAATATACACTAAAGGTGTAATATTTTTACACTATCCGTGTATTTATTTTATTAACTCTGTTATAAACAAGGTAAACATTTGGATTACAATAAAATAAAACATTTCTGTGATTTGCACAGAATCTCGATTCCTCAATTAGCTGCTGAGATCGGCATGACTAAAAAAGGGTTATATCTTGCTATGGAGAATAGATCATTAAAAATTGATACTCTAGAAAAAATTGCTGATGCGTTGGATGTAAGTGTGTTGGAATTTTTTGAAGATGATTCAATGAACCTTATGAGACTAAAAGTTGCACTATTAAACGAAGTTGATGAGTTAAAAAAGCATATTTCCTTAATTGATGACAAATTACAAACAAGGCAAACAATAATTAATCTTGTACTATTTCAATTGAAAACTATCATTGCCAGGCATAAGAACCTGGTGTTAGAAAAAGGAGAATTATCTAAGCTTGGATACGAAAACCTTGAGGAATTCTTATCAGAATCACTTGAAAGCATAAACGCAATACTTGACACAGTTAAGGTTTCAAATGCTTACACAAGTGATATACCGGGGAGACCAGTTTTATCATATAGTAATAACATAGAAATTCCTGATGAACATCAGAATGAAGACAAAATTCAGCCAACTGTTACTTAGAAAATTGATCTGCAGTTTAGCTTACAGCTTAGAATTATTCCAAATAGCTACATTTCTTCTACACAGAAAATATAAAAACCTCTGAAAGCCTTATCAACAGGCTGAGAGGTAAAAATCAATTATAGTTCTGGTGGGGCTACAAGATGTCAAAAGCCTTGTAAGAGAAATACTTACAAGGCTTTCTTGTGATTACTGCTTTGTTTGATTATCATATTTTGGAACTGATAATTGTATTCCTTACCTTTGGTATAGCATTTGTAATTCTAAAGCAGGTTTTAACACAATCATCATGAAAAAACTATTTACCATTTTTGCCGTTTTCGGGCTTGCTACTGTATTAAAAGCCCAGGTTACCGAAGGCACCGCCGTATTTAACCGGGTGGAGCAACCTGCTGTGATTGCAGAGTTCAACTATTCACCCGAGGTTGTGGAGGCTGTGCTGATGGATGATATGAAATACCGGGGCTTTGGCAAAGGCAGCGAAACCAAGGGCTTCCATAAGTACGAGGGAATACTGTTTCCTTATCTCAGTGGCGATAAGATTGATTTTTACTTTAAGGTGAGCGAAAAGAACAAGGAAAAAGGCAAGAGTATCGTTTCGGTGTTGGTAAGCAAAGGAAGCGATATGTTCATTTCAAGTGCCTATGAACCCGCCATCATGGATTCCACAAAGTCCTATCTTAAAGGTTTCACTGAAGCATTTGACCAGAAAAAGCTCGATTTCGACATACAGGATCAACTTGAAGTTGTTGCTAAAGCTGAAAAGAAATACCAAAACCTGGTCGGCGATGGCGAATCGATGGTGACAAAGCTGAAAAACCTGGAAGCTGACATCGAGAAAAACAAACAGGAACAGGCAAAACAAAAAGCTGCCCTTGATAAGGAAACGCAACTGCTTGATACGCTAAAGAGTCAGAAGAAGTAAAAAGTTCCGGGTGCGGAGGTGCCATGTTCCTGGTGCTATGTGCCGGGTTGAGGGTTCCAGGTGCCAAGTTCCAAGTGCCAAGTGCCAAGTTCCAAGTGCCGGGTTCCATGTTCCAAGTGCAGTGAAAAAATATGGCTGTCAAAACTCTCAAACCTTCAAACCTGCCTGCCCTGCGCAGGCATTAGCCCGGCAGGCAGGCTCTCAAACTTTCAAACTTTAAAGCTTATTTCCCCGCTTCCTCCAGCACCACTGACACCTTCCCCTCGAAAGCCAGCGGCGCCACCACAAATCCTTTTGAAAGTACCGGCTGCTCAACCTCCATTTTGGTGAGTTTGCCGTTGAGGTAAAAACCTTCACCAAGGTCGTAGTGTGTTATGCTTTCCTGCACAAGGGCATAGGTTTCGCGAATGTCAGCTCCTATGGGGTAAACCATCTTCTTCTGCATGATCTTTTCAATTCCGCCGTTGTACAACCAATTGGCAGTTTTCAGCAGGAAACTCTGCGTATCAATATGAAAGGCCAGGTTTTGCATAACGATTGACGAATCAGAGGCCCGGTAAGCCGGAACCCCCTGGAAATAAAGCTTTCCCTTTATGCTGCCGGTTACATTCGTTTCAATGATCATGTTTTCGCTGCTTCCGTAAACCGTGATACCGGTGATGGTGATGCTTTTCTTACCGAAAGTATAGGTTGTGTTGAGCATCATGGCTTTTGATACAGAGTCAATATAATCGAAAGGGGTGTAGGAGAGGAGGTTCACAACAAAGTTATCAGCGAGCTTTTTATCGGGATTGATGTTTGGAACCGACGGGTTCACGACAAATGCAGGCATTTTTCCTGCGAAACATTCGGCCACTCCCTGTATGGCGCTGGTTTGCCTGACAACCCCGTTGATTACCGTGATGGGTGAAGCAAAAACCGCCTGGGGCGATACTTTCAGCCACAGTTTGTATTCCTCGTCAAGAAGCATGGGCTTTTGTACCTCTTCCCACGCCTGCTGAGCCGTGGTTTTAAGATCAAGACTCGATTTCAGGCCCTCGTCGATGGCTTTATTGATGGTCGGCATATTGCTTTTGATTATCATGTCAGCAATAAACGTAATGGGCAGATTTACCGGGCCGATCTTCAGAACAGGGCTGCTGAGCCATTCGTACCCGTCAGAAACGGTTTTAGTCACCAGCGTCCAGTCTTTGTTAATAGCGACTGCCGTCTTGAATTTCAGGGCTATTTCGGCGTTTACTTCACGATAATCCGACAGGCTGATACCGAATTTCTCAATTTTCCAGCCCGCTTTTATCCACAGTTTCAGCGGTACGCGGTAAACAAATTGACCTTTGTCGAAGCCGAGTTTTATGTTCTCTTTCTTCCATGCCTTGATTGCCAGGTTATCGTCAGTGAGTACCGAGTCTTCATAAATTATGCCTGTGAGTTGCTTATTCAGCAGGCTTTCGAGATTTGTGAGCTTCATCTCTACCGGAATGTTGATAATTGATGGTTTGGGTTGCGGGATGGAATCCTTGTACGATTCGGCCGGGCCGGCTGGCATCGTGGTGCGGCATGAACTGAGAAAGCTTAAAGCGAAAATTGCAAAGGTTAAAGTGAGCAGGGAGAAGAGGATGCGTTTCATGGATTGAGAAAGTTGAAAGGTCAAAAAGAGTTGAACGTTAAGAAGCTAACAGGCAATAGCAAACAACTAACAGCTATGAAACGCAGGAAGCCTCCGTTTTCATATATATTCACCCTTATAAAACACACGTATGCCAGGCTGTCAGAAACGGATAAGTTTATGTATTTTCCTGTTTTTCAAATGACTGCGAATGATTTGCTGTGTGTCGCGGTTATCGGAATAAGGTCGGATGCATTCGCGTATGGCTGAAAGGTCATTACCAGTATATTCGGGATTGAACCATCCAAACCCGACATATCGTCCTTTTTCCACCAGGATCGCTGATTTTTCATCGTCATCGCGGCCACGGTCAATGATAAGCATGTTTTCACCCGGAAGTTTTATTGAGCCAAGGGCATTTTCAACACGCCGGTTATAATCATCGGGTTTCTCTTCACCAATACAGGCACCGCGGCATTGGCCCACTGAATGATAAAAACATGCTCCCTGGTTGTGGTAAAGGCCGCAAAGTTTCTGACAGAGCGAATACCTGCGGCAGAGGTTTGTCATAAAAGCTGATGCTTCTTCGAAAGAAGTAAAAACGTAGTGCGGATCACCTGATGAAGTGAGTTTTGCTACCTGCAGGTTGATATACCCGGCCTGGCTGTCGAAGGAATAAACACCGTACTTGTAAAGTGTCCGGCGCTGTGCCCTGTTAAATGGCGGAGTGTTCTTTTTAATCTCATCCGATTCGAGCAGCAGGGCTATCAACTCGCTGCCTGTTTCTTCATATGAGATGGAAGCTATCCGTGAGCGTAATTCAAGCGCCCTGGAACCGTTGGTATTGCTGATATGCGACAGCACCCTCGACCGCAGATCGCGGCTTTTGCCGATATACAGCAGGTTGCCGTTTTCGTCCTGGAAATAATAAACACCCGCCGTTGAAGGCAGCAAGGTGAAAACATCCTTGTCGAGTGCCGGATGCAACCCGTTGAGTGGTACACCGTTGAGCGACGGATCTATAGCAAGCAACCTGTTCAGCACTTCCACGGTGGCTTTGGCGTCGCCGGCAGCGCGGTGGCGGTCCTCAATCGTAATGCCAAGACTGCTGCAGAGGTTACCCAGGCTGTAAGACCTGAAACCCGGCATGAGTTTTCGCGAAAGCTTCACTGTACAAAGCACCGGGCGCTTGTAGTTGTATCCGAGCCTTTTGAACTCCTGCCTCACGAAGCCGTAATCAAACAATACATTATGGCCTACGAAAATGCAGCCTTCAGTAAATTCAACAATATCACGGGCAACTTCATAGAACTTTGGGGCATGGCTCACCATTTCATCCGAAATGCCGGTGAGCCGTGTAATGAATGGGGGAATTGACTTCTCTGGATTTACTAAAGTAACATATTCACCGGTTACCTTTTCACCATCGAAAAGGTAAATGGCAATTTCCGTGATTTTTTCATG
>Ga0209098_1001295_pt1 | contig 24357 bp, 18 predicted proteins | sample AD_JPNHW1_MetaG_FD_184429 | JGI IMG/M metagenome (GOLD analysis project Ga0209098, IMG submission 184429) | Active sludge microbial communities of municipal wastewater-treating anaerobic digesters from Japan - AD_JPNHW1_MetaG (SPAdes) (version 2) | ecosystem: Engineered > Bioreactor > Anaerobic...
GTTCAACCCCACTTTTCAGGTTGTCGGGCATACCCGTTTTGTTGGGCGCCCGTTGTGTAATAAACTTCCCTTGCAGCTCCTCTTCCTCGCTGGCTGCCCGCTGAATAAACTTACCCTGCTTCAGTTCTTCCTCTTCGGGTGTGGCTCGTTGGATGAATTTGCCCTGTTTCAGTTCTTCCTCTTCAGGGGTTGCCCGTTGAATGAACTTACCTTGCTTTAACTCTTCGTCATTGGGCTTGCATTGAATGGAATCGGCCAGCTTTTGTTGCATCGCTGTTGCCGGCCTCAGGTCGGTGATGCCGGCCGTGCCGCCGCCTCTCCGCTCCGGAGTGCGAACGCGGCTCCCGTGTGATATGAATGCTTTTTCCATCGTTGAGTATTTTATAATTGTTCTGTATTTCTTGTTTTTATCTCCATTTTACATGTATTGCTTTGGTCATCCAGGGGTGTTTAATGGGGGTGTAGCTCCACGGAAGGCCGTCGAGCAGCATGTCGAAGCTCTTTTGCTCAACGGTCAGATGCCATGCGTCTTCTTTCTGCTCCAGCTTTCCTTCACGGCGCAGAAAGGTCTCGGTCAGCCCCTCGACCGACGTTTGACCCAGTCGGTTCCAATGGCCGATGATGCCGGTGAGCATCTGTTCCATGGTGGTTTTCTCTTTTTCGGTTACTTCGATGTGGCAGTCGATGGGGGTTCCGGTAACCAGTCCACACAGCAGTTTGTTGAGGATCATCTGGTGCTCGGGAAAAATCGTGTGGTGGTAAATCAGATATTGAAGCAGCAAGACGGCCCTTTCGTTTGAACTCCGGTCGATGAAAGCCCCTTCCTGCATCAGTCCCAGCATAGTGAAAAGCTGGGGCAGAAATGGCGAACAGAGCACCAGCCCCGCATTGTTGATGTAAATTTCTTCCAGCGTTCTGGGTTCTTCGTCGGCTTTGTTGCGGGGCGACTCAACCGGTTTGCCGGATGGTGCTCCGGCAGGGGTTTCCTCTTTGGTATTCATTTTATGCAGTATTGTTTCGATGCGCTTCTCCCAGAGTTGCCCGTGGTTGATTGCTTTCGACCTTATGCTGATGGTTATTTTGTCCTTTTCGCCAGGTTCAACCCCCTTGAGGCAAAGCGACAGGATGCGGCTGAAAAGTTCGTCTCGGTCGATGTACTGTAACCTTCCCGACGAGAAGTCGAGCAACAGTGCGGTCACTTTATTCCAGGGCAGCGAGGTGCCGGGAACCATGGCAAGGGCTGTTTGCAGCCAGCCAATAAGGATGAACGCTTCGTCGATTACCATTCGCTGGTAGGGAGGGGTGATGGTTTGCAGCCACCGGAGCTGTAACGAGAGGGGTGCGGATTTGATCCACCCGGTCGCTTTGTGCTTCGATATCTTCCCGGTCGAAATCAGTTGTCCGATCAGCTCGGGCTGTTCGGTTATCAGCTTTTCGAAAGCCGGAAAGAGAACCGGGTTGGATAATGAGACGGATGACCGTATTATCTCCGAAGTTTCGTTTCCATCGCCCAGGTGCATTACCATCCAGCCAATCAGGTTCTTCTCTTCGGTATGAATCTCTTCGGTGTCTTCCGGGTATTCCCTGAGGCTGATCATCGTTTCGATACTCTTTTTTAGTGGAGATCCCGCAGGTAACTCTCGGGCTGTTTGTGCTAAGTAAGCAATGGCAATGTTCTGTTCACTGGCCGTAAGCCCGCTTTTCAGCAGTTTTCCGATCGCTGTTTCAAAAAACGTTGGTTGGCCTTTTACCAGGGCGGTGAGCATTTCGAAGATGAAGTGACCATAGCGGCTACCTTCTTCATCGGGGTGTAGAGGCACCAGCAAACCGAAGAATATTTTCAGTGCTTTCTCTTCGGCGGGGAAGAGCCGACACAGTTTTTCGATAAGATATGTTGGGGCAACATGTTGCAGTGCTTTTTCAAATGCTATGGCAGCCGGGTTCTGCCGATCATATTCGATTGCAGCTGCAAGGGATTCAGCCGATGAGAATGCTTTTTCGACCAACGATAGTGTGGCTGCATCTGTTGGTGTCTGTTGCTCTTCCTCGTTTTCGGGCAGTGACGATTCTTCCTTATTCTTCTTTCCCCAAATCAGCTCTCCAATGTTTTTTTCCAGTGAAGAACCGGTTGCTGCGAATTTGACCGTCTGAGCCAGAAGAGCCTCCGTGGTTTCGTCCGGGTGGTTGTTGGTCCCGTTTTTTAGCAGGTAATGGATGAGCGTTTCCGGGAAGTTGTCGCTGTTGCTGACCAGCGAGGTGAGGATTTCGAACACAACCCGTCCATAGCCTGTGCCATCGCGTTTCAGGCGTACCGTGGCGAGGAGCCGGAAAAAGATCTTCAGCAGTTCACCTTGCGATGGGTAGAGCCGGTACAGCTTTTCGAACAGATAAACCAGTGAGATGTTTTGCAATGCTTTTTCGAGGGCCGGGGCGATTGCCGGATGGATCCGGTAACATTCGGTTACTGCAGACAACAGGCTGGTGGATGAGAATACCCGTTCGATAAACGGTTTCGGTTCGGAAGCGATCAGCCATTGCACCTCCTCTTTGTCCGACAGGGCGATTATCCGAAGCAGCACTTCGTCGGGGATTATCGTCAGGTTGTTGAAGTGATAAAGGCTGGCGGGGCTGATCTTTTCGGTCAGTACTTCCCATGCTTTTTCGTAGAGGGCGGTATCGTTGCGGAGCAGTGCCAGCAGCAGGGTTTTGAAAGTTGTTACCGGAACACCCTGGAAACGGTCTTCGTCAATGTTGCGGAAGAGGTTTTGCACCTGTTTCCCTCCAGGGAGGCTGATCTGGTACGATTCGACAGTGAACCGGATGAGTCTCCGGTAAAACTCTTTGTGGTGTACGATTGAAGTGGTGTCAGTGAGCACAAAGCCATCTTTCAGCGATTCGATGACCGTGAGGAGCAGATCGGGACGATAGGCTTCTAGGTAACCCAGCACATCGAAAAGCTTATCGGCAAACGGCTTGTTGACAGCCACGCCCGTCTGGATGAAATCTTTCAGCAGCGAAGCGTAGAATGCTTCTTTGGTAACCTTATCGAACCAATTTACCTCCTGAAGTTTGGGCCGTTCGGCCTTCGTTTCGAAGTAAAGGTCTTTCAAGATCCCGGTCAGTTCGGCTTTGAGGTGGATCTTCCCATCGAGGGTTGCCCGGTAGATGTAGGAAAGCAGATCGACAGTCCGGAGGTTGTAATGAGATGCCAACATGGTGATAACCGAGAGGACAAACGACTTCCGGTTAAACGACATGTCGGCATCTTCAACCATTACTGCAAAAATAAATTCCCACTTTAGCTGTTGAAATTCGCCACCTGCTTTTCCTTCGAAAAGGTTTTTTTCTTTCTGTTCGTCGAGGCTCCGGGCATACTCAATGATGAAGATGCTCTCGGCCGGAGCCAATATTTTAACCAATTGGTGGATGGCTGTTTCGTTCAATTTCGAGATCAAAACCCTGCGGAACAACGGTTGGCGCAACTCTCTTTTAATCTCATCCAGGTAAATGGCCGGGGTGATGTATTCTTTCTGCACGCCTTCGATAAACGCAGCCTGAAGTTGAGCACCCTTCCGGATGCTGGTTTCGAGCAGTTCTGAAAAGAGTGCTTCGGAGGTTTGTGCCCCTGCATGGCTTTCTTCTGAAATCAACCCGGTCAACTGTGCCAGTTGGTCAAAAGTGAAGGTGGCAAGGAGTTTTTGCCTGAATGGTTCATTGGTTAGCCAACGGGCAAACTCTTCGAGGTCAAAATCTGACGGTAGCCTGTTTTGGATGAGGCATTCTTTCAGTTTTTCGAACCACCGGGCTTGTTTGTCATCTTCATTTTTCTCTCTTTCAGGCGATTCGTTGTTCAAGGCAAGCAAAATTCTTTTTAGCTCGGAATGGAAATAGCTTTCGCGCAGGAAATCTTCGGCGGTTGTGGTGAGAAACCGCAAAAGATCGGTATAGCTGATGTTGTAGTGTGCTGCCAGTTCTGCGATGGTCTGGTTCACGAATTCCTTCCGGTTGAAATAGCTTCCCCGCAGGGTTAGCAGATACGCCAGTATTACTTCCCAGCAGGCATCGCGGTGTTCTTTTGCCCTGTCGGTGCCGGTTTCCCGGAGGGTCTTTTCGTCGATGAGCAGTCTGAAGTAAGAGATGATAAACGGGCTTTCTGCGTGGTTAATCAGCAAGACCAGCTCTTCAAGGTCTTCGTCCTCCAGTTGCAGCACCAGCCGGCGGCGCAACGAGGTGTAGTGCCCGTAAAGGAAAAGGAAATCGCGGAATTCGTTGGGATATTCTTTTATAATCTTGGGGAAAAGGGTTTTGAAATCGTCGGACGTGTTGTTTCCCGGCCAGGGATAGAATCCATGGATCAGGTAATAGGTAAAAGTTTCGAAAAACAGAACATGCTTGGCTGTTTTCTTCATCTCTTCACTGTTTTCCTGAATGGAGAGCTTCTGCATCAGCTCTTCGAGTTTCTCTTCGAGCAGAACCGGGAACTTTTCGTAGAATTCGTCCCTGGGGATTTCGCCCAGATTGAGTTCCAGCGTTTCGATGTAAAGGTGTACCTCGTTCTGGTCGTAGGCCGACAATACCTTTTCGACTACCTTTACGAACAGGGAGTGGTAAAACGAATCCCAACCGGAGTAGAGGTCGAAAGCCGACTCTTCGTTTTCCATGGCGAATTCAAATTTCACCTTTTGTATGTTAATTGTTTTTCCCATGTTTCCGATGCAGATGGTTGTTCAGAAAAGATGCAAGGTCAACCGACTTTTCGTAGAGGGTAATGCCTGTGGCCAGTGCCGATCTCCAGGCAAAATAGAGTTTCTCGAACTGCCTGATGGCGGGGGCTGTCAGCCACAGAAAATGAAGTTTTACATGGGCGGGGCAGCGCTCTTCAATCAGTTCTTCGCACCAGCCCTGAAATTTCGTGTTGTGAAAGCGCGCCGACCAGCTGGGAAGTACCACGGTCATCCCAAAATCCATGAAGTCGGCAGGAAGCAACAGGTTGTCGGTTAGCTGGTAGAAAAACTCGACGTTAAAAAGTTGTTCCTTTAGTTTGTGCTGAAAGAAATCGGATGCTTCTTCTTCGGTGGCAAAGGTTTGCTGGCAATAAACCGCATTCCCTTCACCATACTCTGAAAGGATTACATAATCATCGTTTTCCGTTTGCCTGATACCAAATTTTTCGGTTCGAAGCAGGATGTTCTCGTTCTTATTGGCAAGAAGAAAGTCTGCGGCTTCTTTTTCGGTGCCAAAGACTTTGGAGGCGCGCACGATGTTCCCGTTGATGGCTTTGAACTGGATGACAAAACGTCCGTCGATGGAGCGGTGAATAGAAGACCGTTCCATATCAATCACATCGCCCAAATTGTTGCTAAGCTGGTACACCTCACTGCGCGAAACAGGCTTTAGCAGGTTGAAAACTGGTTTTCCGTCGTCGGAAATATGGATTGTATAACCGCTTTCGGCTTTTTTATTGAATAACAGCAGGTGCTCTACCAGATAGAGGTTTTCGCTGTAACGGTTCAGGTAAATAAGCAGCTCTTTCAGCTGATTGGCTGCCTCAACCGCTTCCTCTTTTCTGTCGAAACGCCCCAGACCGATCCATTCGGCTTGTTCTTCGGAATGGTATGCCAGCAGGAAAAGCCCTTTACCGTGCTGTACGATCTTATAGTTTGCCAGATGAATACCGTTTCGCAGAAAGCTCTCAAAAACAATGTTGTGGTTGAGCAGGTAAATTTTATTCTTGAATTGGTTGTAGTTCTCAATCGGATCGGGAACCGGTTCGTTGGGAACGTCGAAAACCTCTTCGTTTTTGAAGTTATCGTCGAGGTCGTTGATCACAAAGTCGATGTTGAGCAGTCCCTTGAGGTCGTCGTAGAACTCCTTGTCGCTCAGTAGCCGGAGCGAGAACCGGGAGAAAACATTGGTTACCGGCATTTCGCAAGCGGCTGGTAACCCCATGACCAGTGAAAACCATTTTTTCAGCCCGGGCAAATTGTCGGGATCGTCGGTGGTTAGGTCGATGGCACAGGAGCGTTGGGGAATCAGGGATGGCTCGTTGCGGATAAAGAGCGCCCGGTGGTTGATTTTGTCGACCGTAGTGGCAATGGTGCTTTGGTAGATGTCGAATTCGTCGGAAAAGGGCAGGGCACTTTTTTCGCCATAGAACGAGTCAAGCAGGTCGAAGAGCGCATTCCGGGCTTCAAGCTGATAGTCAACCACACTCTTTTGCTCCGAATAGAGTTTCTGGTGGTCGATTAGTTCGTCCCAATGAGAAACTGTTTTCGAGAGGTCAGGGAAGTCTGCGTGGGGCAGGGGGGCATCAATATTCAGTAACTGGTTCAGCGAACCCAGCTCCTGCATCGAGTTGGCCAGCGTCATGTCGAACCCCAGCAGATAGGCTTTCAGTTGTTTGGCCTGGGCTTTTCGTTGTTCATCGAAGAAATCGGGGACGCCATTTTCGTTAATCCCGTAGAAGTTGGGAAAATCGTTCTGGACACTGGAGTATTCCGCGAAGTTGTTGAAGCTTCCTTTGGGGAAGGTGAATTTGTCCTTTAACCCGGCATACTGGTTTTGGTGACCGTATTCTTCAATAATCATTTTCTTGTACCAGCGTGTCACATCGTCGAAATCGAACCGGGCTTCCTGGTTGCTTTTGATCAGCAACAGCTGTACATCGCTTCTCCGGCTTGGGAACCTGACGGTGCAGGAATTGAAAATATTGTCACAATGTATTTCGTCGGAGTAATAGACGTTGTCGTGGATGAGTGAGAGTTTTTTCACGATCCGTACCCCTTTTATTTTTCGGATCAGATCGTAAAGATCGGAGATGAAGAAGCTGGTTTTGACCGGCAAAACCGAATTGTTGTCGATGATTCCGTTCTGCAGCAGGGGGCCGTCGAACCAGTTGGGCCAGTTGGGTTCATCGTTCAGTTGTGCCCTGAGGTCGATATATTTTATTCCGGGGTTGAAATATCGGGCACAAAGAAAGTAGACGTGGGCCAGTATCTCCGAAGCATTCGACTCTTCGTCGAGTTCAATCTCGCCGGTGAGTTCCATCCTCTTTTTGTCGCGGAAATAGATTTTGTTCAGGTTTTCGCACAGGTTCCGTGTTTGGTGATACATCGCGGCAACTTTCTGTTCAACTTCATCTTTGTCATCGTTGGTTGCGGTGGGGATCAGATCAATGACGATGTCGAATACGCCGGGCAGAGAATTGGGGGGATCGACCATCCACAGGCCGGCAATTTTTTCGATACGGTCGAAAATCAGTTTGCAATAATCTTTTTCGGTGACAGGGTTTGAGGGGTAAACCTGATCGGGCCTGAAAAGACCGAATTGTTCGGGTATATAATTGTTATCAGGGCTATTCAGATAGTCTTCGAGGGGGAATGAACATTTGTAATCGAGTTCGGTGAGGGCATAGTTCAGGGCATCCATGATGGTTATACCCGGATCGTGTTCGTTGAAATCGGTCCATAAATTGCCCGATAAGCGTTGAAGCGATTCGAGCGCCGACCGTTGCAATTGCTGGAAATCGGTTTCCACGGCCGGTTCTGCTTTTTTCCGTATGTAAATTTCATTCTCCACTTTCCGGGTTTGTCTGGTTGCTTTTAAACATTCCGTGGTCGTCCCACAGGGTTGAAATGTTGTACCTGATCATGATGCCAAAACCATAATCGTAGAGGGTTTTCATTTGCAGTTCGACTTTTCCGTCGGATTTTCGCCATCGGAGCATGATTTTGTTGAAATGGCTGCCGTAGTACGACTGTGTTTTGTGTATTCTGGGGTGTGCGCCAAAACAGTGAGTAGCAGTGGCTACCAGCAAGGCATATTTTCCGAATTGTCTTCGGCCACATCCGGCAATGACCTCGAAGGCGAAGCATCCTTCTCCGGGTTCGATAACTTTGTGCCAGTAGCTGTCGGCAGGGATTTCGCCGGTGGCATAGGTTCCGGCACGACCATACAACCCGGCGGTTTGGGAGGTTTGAAACTGGAATTGTGGAATTGCTGCATCGAGGCCGACTTTACCATCTTCGGTCAGGGTAAGTAATTCGCTGCCATCCCATTTCCGAACGACGAGGTTTCCTGAGACTTTTTCAAGCGTAATGGTCCACTGGCTTTTCTCATCTTCAATTTTTTGGAAGATGCTGGCCACATGTCCTTCTTCGTCGAGGGGGGCAAGCGAGAGCCCGTGCTTCGATGTTTTTTCAAAACCTTCGTCCACAATGTTCAGCATCGAATCGATCAGGTCGGCAAAATGCTCCTCGGTAGGCATCTTCCCCCTGATGAAGAAATTTTTCAGTGTTATCCTGTTCCGTTTTGCCATGTTTTCAGTTTATAACAAACGTATTCCCAATTTGTAACTCGTTAATTCCAGCCTTTTCAATCTGGTCTTCCCATTCGGCCACCAGCAGGTGGCTTTCCATTGGGATCAGTATTGCCCAGGGTTTCGACGGGGTGATAGGCTTTAGTTCTTTTATTTTTATTTCGCGGTTGTTCAGCAATATTTTGATGGTTTCTTTGAGGTCGTTCTCCCCGGTTTCGGCCTTCTCAAATTCTCCGGTTTCAACCAGTTCGTAGAGCAACTCCTCTTTCTCGCGCAGGTGGAGCACCGAGAAGTTTTTGACCTGCAAAATGTACTCCCGGCTTCGGATGAAGTTGACCAGTTCGATCAGCGATACCGAATTTCCGAACACCGGGGCTTCACCTTCGGCTTCCCAATAGGCGATGTAATGGTTGATTTCGCGGTTGAGCAGTCGCAGGTAATACCCTTCTGAACGGGTGGTGTGCATTCTAATCTTGCACCTGATTTGCAGAAATTCATACGAAGGGTTGATTGCGTCGATGATGACACTCCTGCTGGTGTAATTTTTCAGGAAGTCTTCCACGGCGATGAGCAGTTGCCCGCTCGACATTGGCAAGCGAACCTGTCTTTCTGTTTCAGGAATGATGGCAATGGTTACTACTCCCGGACGATTTTGTTTGCTGTCGATGCAGGGGAAGCATTTGACCTTGCGTACCGAAGTAAAATTCTCGAGCACAATTTTTTCAAAGTCACGGGCAGTGACAGCCCGGTTCCGGTGCGCAATGCGTTCCGAAAGCCTGACTCTCATGCTGGTCTCGTCTTCGGCGACCCGCCCTCCCGACGTTTGAACCAGTTGAACAACTCCAGCCAACCCCGCGATGTGTTTTTCGGAAGACGAAATCTGCCCCGATGGCAGTGCGTTCAAATCCTGCAACGATTGGCTGTCGCTGGTGATCATGCGTTCCACTTTTACCGCATGGAGGTAGAAACCATTTACGTCTGAAATGTTCTCCATGTTCATCAGGATGGCGGCCCTCAGCCAGAAGAGGTTTCTCATGGAGGTTGCTTTCTCCGGGATCGGATGGGGAATTTTGATTTCGATGATCCCGTTCAACAGCAGGTTAAGGGTTTCGTCCTTGATGATGTTTTTGGGTGGAAGCAACGACCAGTGGAAACCGTCGCCATAAAACCATGTAATTTGAGGGAAATTATTGCGATCGATCTCTTTTTGTTGCGGCTGCAAACCAAAATAGAGCCGGATGGTTTCGCTGCCGTTTACGTGGTCGAAGCCAAACAGCAGATTCCCTTTGCTTTCAAAATCGGGGATGCCCCGGAAAGGTTTACGGGTGGCAAAAATGTTGAGGAACGATTGGCCAAATGGATGCAAATGGTAGAGCGCTTCCCCAAAACCTTCGGAAGCGCGCATGATCGATATTTCATCTTCAGCAATGTAATTGAGGGTGATAAATTCGGCTTGCGGGGCAAAGGGCGGATTGGGCGCTTTGACGTATTTTTTGGACCGTGCATTTTGCATCAGTACATTCGATAAAATGCGGTGATAGTGTTGGTGCCCAAATCCAATTTCCGGACTGGTAAGCCTTAACCGGAAGAACCCGTTCGTGGCAAACATGTTGTAGGAGAATTCCTCTTTGCCAATTTTTTGCCTCACAAAATCGTTGGGTGCAATCCCTTTGAACAAACTTTCGCTGCTGAGCGGAGCTTTGGAAAGTGTTGTGCCTGCTTCGTCGCCAACGTCGGTGTTGAACAGGTAATATCCCTTTTTCCCTTGCGTAGGTACCCATTTCCGGTTTTTCAAAATTTCCGGTTCTACCATAAAGGAGCAGTTGTCGATCTCTTTCTGGTATTCAAAATAGTAATCAGCAAAGCCCGAACTATCGGTGGGAAGGTTGGCCCATTTGATTTTGATGTCGACAGTTTTGATTTTTTTCACGGCCATTTCGTGGCTGCCAAACACCATCCAGGCTCCCCGGGAAGGCAACATCCCGAACGGATAAAAAGGCATGGTGGTGTCGAGCTGTCCCAGTTCGGAATAGAGTTGAATATTCGACAGTCCTGAAGCTTCCGTGGTTATTTTCACGGCCGAAAATTCAAAGTCCTTCATCCACGAATAGGGGAAGAACCAAGCATTGCGGTTGAGCAAAAGCTGAACCGACGGAGGAGTTGTTCTTTCTGTTTCCAGCGGGCAAATTGGCGGGAACGACTCGCCAACCGAGAAGCTGATCTCAAGTGTCTGAATGTCGGAGTCGGTTATAATCTTTGTTGTATAGGAATCAATGTTCCGCCAGCCTTCAGCCGTGGTCACATTGATGTAGAAAATTTCGTTCAGTAACTTATAGGCGATATCTGACTCTCCTTCACCCCAGCGGGCATGGATTTTAGCGATTAACCGCTGGTAGGTTGTTAAAGTTTCGTTGGTGAAAATCAGTTTCAGATTGATATTTCTGACACCTTCGGAGAGTAGCAGCGACCACGATTGTACCATTAATCCAACCGAGGTGTATTCTGCCATCGATAGGGTGTTGCTATCGCTCTTTTTTCCTTTCTGGTCGAATAGGGGGTATGCTGTTCCTTCACCAACAGGAGCATCGATGAGGGAACTGAGGTCTACTTTTTTCAACGCGGTGACATGTCCAAACCATGCTGCCGGTTCAATAATTTTGTCTTCTTCTTCGTAAAGCCCCAACACCGACTTGAGTTCAATGTCGTTTACAATCAGGGGTTCGGTTGTGAAGAATTTCACTTTTTCGCGGGCTACAAATGTGGTTCCGGGAGTAATTTCGAGCCACTCTTTTTCAACATTCTTTTTGATTTGAAGAACCGTGCTGTCGGGTATTGCCTGCGAAGGCCGGGCTTTTAATATTTTATCGAGGTAGAACTGGCAGTATCCTTTCCATCGGTCGTTAAACTGGTTGATGATTTTGTTGTGGTTTTGCAGGAACGCGATCATAACGGCAATGGCCGGGTCGATGTAACCCGAAGTATAAACTTCTTTTTCATAGAGGGAAATATTCTTTTGCAGGAACAGGATCGAATTGAGGAATTTGTAAAAAGCCGACTTGTAGAACCGCAGCGGGTTGTCCAGGTCGCTATGGCGTTTCTCGGTTTCCCAAATGGTACTCAACTCCGGAAGGGTAAACTTTTTGAAGTTCTTTCCGATGTGGGAAAAAAGCTGTGAGGTGGTTCGGCTGAGATTCACAACCACCTGGTTAACGAGGTCGTGGTGAAGGGTGAGCTCATAATCGTGGATACTGAAGTAGGAGGTTACTCTGAGCCAGGAGTCGAAAAGGGTAACCAGTTTAACGATTTGCCCAATCAGCCGTTCTTCTTTGATCCTTGTGGCGTAGAAGTTGTTGTTCAGGAGCGACAGGAATTCATCCTCCTCTTTTTGAGGATTGAATAGCCGGATGTTTGAGGTAACCCGGAAAATGCTGTTGCTGATAATCTGATCGAAGGAGCCTTCTTTTTTGTTCTGGAGGTTGTAATAGTTGATGAACTGATAGTAGAAGGCCATCCGTTGCTCCATGATCGGGAGGCGGTCGTCCATCAGCTTCATTTCACTTGTAACCGAAATTTGGTTAATCCGCTGCTGACGGCTGAGTCCATCTTTATTCTTCAGTCTAGCCATTTAAATTCAGATTTGTTCCTTCCCTGAAATAGAAAGGATAAACCATGTTGCTCCTTGAGTTGGTCAGCCGTACGGTGTAGACCAGTTCAATCAGCAGGGTTCCTTCTTTTTCCTTGTCGAAGTTGAACATCACATCGTTGAGTGTAATTCTTGGTTCGAAGAGCAAAACCGCTTTTTCGATGATGTGTTTGAAAAGGGTCAAGGTATTCGAATCCATTTTTTCGTAGACCATTTTATAAATTCCACAGCCGTATTCGGGCCGGTGAACCCTTTCGCCCGGGACGGTCGACAGCAAAATCCGCAGGCTTTGTTCGATATCCTGTTCGCCTTCGACCAGCTCGGTAAAATCGCCCTTTCCGGAAAAAGTAGGAGGAAAGGACCACCCGGTTCCCAAAAACGATTTTGTTCCCATAGCTAGCCTCCGATTAATACAGTTGGGTATCCAAGTACAATTGATCCGCCATGAGCGGTGGTATCGCCCATTCGGGCTGCGGGCTTTCCGCAGATCATCACGGTGGTCGAGCCCATGGCGATGGTGTCGGGCGGCCCAACGCAAACGCAGCTGTCGCCTACAACGGCAGCAGGTAAAGATCCGATCAGTACTGTTGGCGCTCCCGGTCCTACCACGGGTCCTCCCACGTGGGGTATTGGCGACGGAAATGCCGGTGTCTGCATCGGACAGGTGTGCATATCAGTTAATCGTGCAGCTGGTGGCATAACAGTGTTAGTTTATCATTACAATTCCACCTTTTACAGTGGTTTGTCCCGAAGCCGAAAATTCGGCTGTTGCATTTCCTTTCATGGTCATCCCGATATCGGCTGTGCCGGTAATATTCAATCCTTTCAGCTTGGTGTCGGCGGTGCTTTGTGTTTCAATATTCGAGGTGGCCGTGATTTTAACATTGGCTTTGGCGCTGATGGTTACATCTTTGCACGAGTCAATCTTAATTCCATTACTGTCCATGGCAATGGTATTCCCATTCTGGTCGGTGAGCTTGATCGTCTTTTGGTCGTCGCTGATGTATATCTGATTTTTCCCCGGTGTTTTGATGGTAATCTCTTTCTTTTCTTCTTCCAGTTCAATTACCAGCTTGCTTTTGCTCACAATGGCCTTGATGTTGTTTTTAGCAGTTAGCTCATACGGTGGTTTGTTTTTGCTGCTGTACAAACTTCCCAGTATTACCGGGTGCCGCGGGTCGCTGTTGAAGAATCCGAGGATTACTTCGTCATCGACTTCGGGAATGAAAAAGCTTCCCGATTGCCCGGCAGTTGCATAGAAATTAGCCAGCCGGGCCCAGACGGTGGAAGGGTTTTGGTTTAGCACCGGTATTTTTACCTGAACCCGGTTTTCCCCGGCAGGATCGCCATCAAGTTTTACAACCTTACCAATCTGAAGCCCCTCAATCCCTGGCAACAACCCCGATGCCGGTGGTGCGATCACGTTTTCCTGTTCGGAAATAAATTCGGGGTCTATTCCTAACCCGACTGTGGTTTTCCAATCGCCATCGGATACTTCGTGAACGACCTTTCCGATGAACGCATTTCCGTTGAAACGATCACCTAAACCGATAATCTCGATGATGCACCCCGGTTTTGCTTTGGCACTTCCCTGAAAAGAGAGATTTCCCCGGAACATCGATAATCCGTATTTCAGCAACAGGGCATCGGCCCAGTTTTTCAACACGGCAGTTTCAGCCTGTACTCCCGATTGGAGGATAAATGTGTCGGGGCCGATAACCGCTGAAAGATCGGTCTGAGAAAGATTGCCCTGCGCGTTGAGGCTTGGTGCTGAACCATTGGTGGTTACTACCGCCTGGGTTGCGGCATCCCAGGCTACCGCCTGTACCGCACTGTACTGGTCGTAAACCGACACTTCGCCATCAAAATCAATGATGTCGACCCCAAATGTGACGGTTAACACAGCCGATTCGCTTACTTTAGGCTTTATGACCGATAGTTTTTTGTCGTCTGAAATAGCAATCAGTCCGTTTACTTCGGCCCGAGAAAGCATGAAATCCCAGTCGGTGCTGTAATATTGTACGAGTTCTTCGTGTTTATAGGTGGTGGCATCGACTGAAACGGTGAGATCGGAATAGTTGCCGGCGACTTTTTGGATCACCTCATTATCTTTCATCTTTTCGTAGATGGCGTTTTTCCTTCCGTAGGTCGATTTTACGGCGAAGTCGCGGCATTCAATCACCATCAGGTTATCGCCACCCGATGGAAGCCTGAGGCCATGGGAAACAATGATGCCTTCGTAAATCTGTTCGTTGGTTTCATCGTATCCAGCTTCAATTTTGATGGATTTGCCGGGTTTGAAGGTGTCGTCGTTGCTCCCCGGAAAATCTTTGTTGGGCATGTCTCCTGCCAGTATTTCCAGCGTAGCGCTCCCAATCCGGTTAACTTCTTTGGTAACCGTTATCGATTTGAACTCAAATTGGTCACCTACGGGGCTTCCTTCGCTGTAGACCTTAAAGGTGACGAGATGCGATGAATTTGTTCCTGGACTAGTGGCCATAATTAATCATTGGTGGGAACAGGATTTTTGTTCCCGGTTTAATTTTTCTGAAGCTTTTTAATCCATTTGCTTTTGCTACTTCGAGGCAATAATTGCTGTTTTTGTAAATCTTGAAGCAAAGGTTGGGCAGTGTGTCTCCAGCAAGAAATGTGATCAGGTGCGACATGTCGGGCGATTGGGCATTCGCCATTTTGGTGCTCAGATCGTTGCTGGTAAATCCTTTGAAGTTGAGATCAATATTGGCTCTCAGGGGCATCCCGTCGGGGCGGAAAAGGTTGTAATCGACTTTGAGCGAGGTAAGCCTGCCGTTGAAAAGCATACTTCCCCAGATTACCTGCACAAAGTTGGGTTGATGAATGGTTCCGTTGTAGGTGTAAACGGTATCTTTAAGGGCAGTTACCATTTTGTACACACTTTGGCGGGTGCCACTTACCGGAACTACTCCGGTTCCGTCGAGGATGATCTTAAAGCTGATGCTCTCCGAAGGGTATTTGTCGAATTTCTGGGCACCATTTGAGTCGCCCATACTTTCGTTTTCCTTGTAGTTGATCCCGAAAGAGTGCGAATAGGATGCCGGATTAATGAGCGCATTAAATTCCTTGCCTGCCGATGCGGAATATTTTTCGTCGGTATAGGCAATAATCTTTAATTTGACCAATTCTCCCATTATCGTTCTTTTTTGTGTTTCTCACTTTTTCGTTGTTCTCTCCTGAGTTCGCCCAGTATTTCGTCCTTTAGTTTCTTGTAACTAAATGGATCGAAAACCGGGGCTTTGCTGTGCTCGCTCACGGTGGTCCGCACAATGATTTCTTTTACTTCGATTGTCATTTAGCTCGATCGGATTAGGGTGTTGTAAGCCAGCTCAATGGTTTCGATTGCTACCTCGTTTTTGGTTGAATTGAATGCTTCAACGGTCCATTTAACCGGATAGGCATTGTTCAGTGTCCAGGTACGTACCGGATTGTGTTTTTCGTCGAGCAGGTGTATTAACAGGGATGTGGTGACAATTAATTCCGATCGGTCGCCCTCTAAAACGGCAATACACCATTTTACCAACGGCGAGCTATTGGATGTAATCGCCCGTTTTAAGACGATGTTCCCGTGTTTGGTAGCCTTTGGCAGTTTATGCACATACCGGCTTTCTCCACCTTCTTCTACATCTTCGGTTCCCATTTCGTATGAAAGTCCCGACACATCCTGAAAACTGGTATCAACAGAACCACTGTCGGAAGTAAATACTACCTTAAAATGAAAGGCGGGAAGTGGATACGTCGTAGTTGAATCGGCCATGTTGCTGAATTATTAAAGGTTGGCAACCATCAGGCTGAAGGTCGCCAACCTGTTTTACCTGCTATTTGTTTTCAATCTTTATCCCTTCGTGAGCAATTTCAATTGATTCAACAGCAACTTCATTGCCATCGGACTTTAAGTCGGTACTCGTAATTTTGGTGGGCCAGGCATTGGTTAAGGTCCACGTCATTGTCGGGTTGTGCTTTTCGTCGAGCAATTTGATGGTGACTGTTTTCCGTTTGATTGTGTTCATTTGGATTTCGGCGAACCAAGCGAAGAACTTGTTATCCGATTTGAAGACCCCTTTCTTCATGGTGACATTCCCCGATTTTTGGATCCCGGGCATTTTGATTGTCGAAAATTGTGGGCTGTCTCCGTGTCGGTATTCTATCGGTTGGGCTTCGATATCGAGCCCCGAAACTTCCTGAAAAGATACTTTCTCTGAATCCCATTCAACCTGGAAATGAAATTTTGGCAACGGCCATACACTGGTTGACTGAGCTGATCCATCGTCTGCCATAATTCTTATTTTTAATGGTTAATATTCAATGTTTATGATTTTTGCATTTGTTGCTGGAACGTGATTTCAATGAATTCAGCCGGCCTTGTGATAGCAACTAAGACCGTGACGCGGAGAATTCCTTCCAGGATATCTTCCGGGGTCATGGTGTCGCCCAAGCCAATATGAACACTAAAAGCGTCATCGGGAGATGCACCGGCAAGGCCACCCCGTTTCCATATTCCAGTCAAAAAGTTTGAAATCATGCTTTTGATGGTAACCCAGGTGTTGGCAACATTGGGCTCAAATACATACGCTTTCGACGCAATTTTGATCGACTCTTCGAGCATAATCATGGTGCGGCGAACGTTAATATAGCGCCAGTCGAGTGAATTGCCATCGAGGGTGCGGGCTCCCCAAACCAGTGTCCCTTCTCCAATAAACGAGCGGATGGCATTGATCGACTTTCCGTTCAGCGGAACATTCAGTTCTTCCTGGTCATCGTGGGTAATATTTACGGTTGGCGATACAACCGTGCTCATACTCACATTGGCCGGGGCTTTCCATACACCACGCGTGTTGTCGACCATGGTGTAAATTCCAGCCATGGCGGCTCCCGGTGGCAACAGGTTCAGTTTGTCTTTCATCGATCGGATGATTGCATTGAAAGTCGGACTGACAACGGCCAATGTTTTATTCAACAGATTCTTCTCAACATCGGGCAAATCCTCGTTGGTAATTTCGTCGATTTTCGATTGCAGTTCGGCTTTCTTCGCTTCTGCCATCTCTTTCCCGTCAGGAAGAAGTTCCTGCTTGATGATCGATTGAAGGATTTCCTTGTTGGCGATATTCAGGTATCGAAGGTCTTTTTCCTGAATAATCGAGGAATTGATCCAGGGATAGTAAGCGGCTCCAAAGTCGAGGAAATTGGTGCCGATTTTGTCCCTGAAATTAATTACACGATCTCCTTCGGGTGATTTTCGGTCGCGGTATCCTTCCCAAATGTCGAGAATGGCAAACCGGTTGCGCATTTTGTACCCGCAATGGCTGAGCATCTCAGTCTGTACATTGGCACTGGAATCGATATTGGACAGCAGGGTTGTTTCCGGAACAACCACCATTGTTGGTTCCTGCTCTTTGATCAGCTCTTCGATGCCTGCCTTCATTTTTTCTTCATCGATGTCGGTATTATAATCTCCGACTGAAACGATGTAGCACGGGCCGCCACCATTGGCATAAAACATTAGCATACAATAGTACAGGATATACTTTCCTTTGTCCTGGCTGAGCTTGAATTTTTTCTTGCCAAGAGTAAAGTCGGGATAATCCGTCGAATCCTCTGCAATCTCGCTGATTGCGAACAGAGGGGTAGGAGCACCACCAAAATAGGTGTGGAATTCGGCCATTGAGGAGATCCTCCATGGTTTGTTTGCAAGAGATTTGTTGCCATTGAGTGCCCATTCGGTGTAACCGATAAAAGCGGGAACCGCTGTGGCAACCTCTACTACTGAATTAGGAAAGGCGCTTTTTTCTACAATATAAACGCCAGGCGTTTTCATTGATGCCATACTTTCTGGTATTAATTAGAAATATTGATAGATTGAAATGAAATTTCTCTTTTGTTCGTCGTACGAAAAATTGGCCGGGTTGGCTGAATCGGGAAACGATAGCCGGTTAATCAGCAAACTCTGGCCATTATGGTGTTTTTCCCATAACTGTAGGGTAAAGGGATATCTTTCTGAAAGTTTAATCTCTTCGGTAGAGTAGGAGATCCCTACCGGAAGATCTTTCCCCATTTTTGACCATTCGATCGCTGAAAACTCAACCCGATGATTCGTCTCGGTGACGTAAATTTTTTGTTCTTTGGGTGCCCTTGGAATAAAGAAATACTTCCAATAAGCCGATTTAGCCTCGAACAAACAGGTTACATGAAGAGTCTGCTTGTTTTTAACCATTGAATAAATCGTGTCATTGGGTCCTTCAGGGAAATGGAAAGTAATACAAGCCAGTGCCGACGGATATTTGCGGGCAACCAGTTCGTTGAGCGATGCATCACCGCATTGTTCCTGTTCTTCCGAAAAATTGAATACAGCGGGGCTCCCGGTTTCCATCGGAACGAACAGATCGAAGATTTTGCCTCCTGCAAGAGCTTCAGCATTTGCGGTGTACGAGAAGAAGTGGCGGTTTGTGACAATCAGCAGGAACTCAATCAGGCGGGCATCCTCTTTTAAATCTTTCTCCAACAGTCTGGAACGTTCTTCAAAATTCTCGTTTTGTTCAATATAGACGACATATTGACCGGGCGCATTTCTTCGCAGGAAAAAATTGAAATTGTTTTTCAGCCGGGCCTCGTTACGGGCGAAAATCATTTCGGTATCGAGACATTTTCCCCCTTCGAAAAAGTCGTGATCGATGTTGAATTCGATGAGCGGAAAGTAGTTTTGCATATCAGAAGTTCGTTTTGATTTTTTCGGTTGAAATTCCTACGGTACTAATTTCACTTCCATCGATGGTGAGCATTCGTACTTTCATTAGAAAGGATGGCAGGTATTTGCTTCCCAATATGCTCCATAAGTTGCTGAGTTCATGGATACTCAAATTGACAAATTCGAGATGGATTTGTGCAATTGAATGATCCAATCCAGGTGTATTTTCTTTGGTAATCAAGTCGTTTGCCTGAAAGAATTCAAGGGCTGCCGATAAGTATTTCAACGATTCGGGGTAGTTCTTTTCAACAAAACTGGCCGATACCAACACATAAAGGTTCAGGCTTAACGGAGGACGGCTTGTATAATAAGTATTGCCCACACTTTGCGATTTGAAATTGATCCCCATAATCGTTTCCCGTTCAACATTGACGAGGGTCAGCAACATCTTATTGATTACCGATGTGTTGTTTTGTTCGTTTGCCTCAGCCGGGCTCGAAAGCACTAAAATCTTTTCATCGGAGTTGAACTTGTGGTTGATGAATTCGCCCATTTTGGTGGTTAATATGTCAAGGGTCTTAAAAATCATTGGTTAATAGGTGGCTTGCATTCTTTTAATTTTGGATTTCATTACAGCCTCAAACATTTCGAATGGGATCAGTTCCATTCCCAGAAAATCTTGTTTTGGAACACCATCTTGGGCTTTATTAATTGTTGATGTTTTGTTCCTCTCGGCCGTGAGGGAGAAGCTATGGTTCTCTTCTTTATAGTTTTCCAGTTTGTCGATCAGGTACCCATAACGGTTCTTTCGGGCCATTTCGGTTTGGGTTACGATTTGCTTAACCGATTGGATTTTTGAGTCAACAGAATGGTTTCTGTTTTCGATGAGCGAGAGATAGATTTCGATAATCCGGATGTTGATGTGAAGGATGTTGTTGGTTCCAGTGAATCTTGGAAATTGTAAGATCATCTTTAAAGCAGTGGTGTATTGCTCTTTGATAAAAGCAAGGCAGATGTTAAAATAAAACCATTGAGAGGTAATACTTTCACTAATGTTTCCTTTTTCTTTCTTATCGGAAAAAAAGAAAAAGGAAATATTTTTGCATACATCGTAAAGACCTAATGCGAAATAGTTTATAAAGCGTAGGCGAAGATATTCGTAAAAACTGTTCTTTGAGTTGATATCCAGATTTTTGATGTGATCGATCAGGGTCAGGTTTTCTTTAAATGCTCCGTCAGCAATATTGATCTTAACCTTTTGAAGAAGAATCTCGACATACATCTCCGTTGGAATTTTGTCGAGCCAGCATTCGGAATCTGTGATCATTGAATTGTAAATGGTATTTGCTTTTTCGGTTTTACCGGTGTCAATCAGATGTTTTAACTGGGTGAGTTTTGTAAGGCATTTGGTATAATCTCCTTGCCGGGTATCGTTGTTGATTACCGGTAAAAGGTTGTTTTCGATCATCAGGTCGGTTGACCGGGGTTTCAGTCCGTTTAGCCGGATACTTTGAATGAACTGAAGCTCAGATAATACACGGAGTGAATCAATCAGGTTTTTTTCGATCTCTTTATTGCCTGTGCAGGACAGATAATCGCAATATAGCTGGTAATAAATACTTTCCAAGAAGATAAAATTATGATGGTCGATTATTTTTTTCGATTTTCTCATTTTCTTGTAAGCTTCGGGGTATAGCCCATTCTGGAGGTAGTATTGTGCCAGCAATAGTTGAGTGATGGTATTTGATTTATCCAGATCGTAATTTGTGCTGGTTTTAAATTTGCCATAGTTAAGGAGTATGGCATCTTCAATGTCGAGCAGCAACCGATCTTCCAGCTTCTTTAGATTTGTTGGCGACACTTTCCCAAAAATTGCTTTCGATAGCTCCTCCTCATTTTTTTTATTCCCATCTCTCAATAATTTAAATAAAAGATGCTTTTTCCCTGATTTAGAGGAAGAAGAAATATGCCTTTCCACAACTTGAATTTCTTTCTTTTTGAAAGTTTTTATTATTCTTGTTATTCTGTTCATTTTACAGAAGAGTATCTTTTGTTTTTACATTTATGTAATATATGACTTTAGCGTTGAAGTCTAATATTAAGTAAGGAAAAAAATAGACTTCTATTTTGTTTTTTATGTTAATTGGGATTGTATTATTTGTTCTGATAATCAGTGTTATGATTAAAAAAATTGTGTAGTGTTTTTTTATTTTTTCACCCATAATATTTTCAAATATCTTTGAACTTTTTTCAATTTTATTGAGTGATTGACCTCAATTTGTGGATATAGAACAGGAAGTGAGATCGTAGAAGTTTACATGTTTTTTTTTCAATATTTCACCGGTTTATTCCTTTGATGAATGGGAACTTGTGCTTCGAGGCCATCGGCGTTCATTCGATGAAGAAAGATTTATGTTCCTGATGGCTACTTCAAAAACGAATTTTTAATGTTACATTTGAAGAATGATTCTAATAGGAAAGTCGGTTTATGAAGCTGGAAATCTGCCGTAAAATTCTGATTCTTTTTTCTTTTATGATTGCATCGGTCTCTCTTTTTTCGAGCAACGAAACCGATAAGCTTTTAAAGGAATTGGATGATCACCTTTTGAAAAAACAGGAGTATCTGTCAACAAAAGAGCTTCGCATTCAAAAATTAACAGCCGATTTGAACAATGCTGAAATTGCAGGTCAAACCGTCAAAGCCTACGATTTATGTAACCAGTTGCTCGATGAGTATGAATCATTCTCGTACGATTCGGCTTTTAAATATGTGTCGAAAGTGAATGCACTTGCGGTAAAGCTGGGCATTCCCGATAAAATCTATCTGTCGAAAGTAAAAATGGGGTTTTCGCTTCTTTCGTCCGGACTTTTTAAGGAGGCTATCGATACGTTGAAAAGTATCCGGAGTGTGCAGTTGCCTGAAAATATCCGGAAAGAGTATTTCAACGTTTTTGCACGCACCTATTACGATTTGGCCGATTACGACAGCGACGACTTTTTTGCAGCCAATTACCGAAAAACCGGAACCTGTTATCTCGACTCCGCCATTCTTCTGATGGATTCGAGTTCCAGCGAATATTGGGCCGCCATGGGATTGAGAAGAATGAAAACAGGCGATCTGGAAGGTTCCGCCGATGCGTTTAATTTTCTGATCTCAAAGTTCGACATCTCCGATCACACCTATGCCATTGCAACTTCCAGTTTGGGTTATCTTTATTCCCTGCTGGGCAGGCAGGATGAATCGATCGATATGCTGATCCATGCAGCTATTGCCGACATAATTTCTTCGACCAAAGAGACGGTTGCGTTGCGCAATCTGGCAGTTCACCTCTATGAAAAAGGGGATATTAAAAGAGCATACAATTATATTAAAATTGCGCTGGCTGATGCGACAGAGTACAACGCCCGTCACCGAAAAGTAGAAGTTGGTTCGGTGTTGCCGATTATTGAAGGAGTGAGGCTGACTTCGGTTGAGAAACAGCGAAAACAATTGCTCAATTATTCGTTTATCCTTTCGATGCTTTCGATCATGGTGATCTCCTTCTTTGTCATTATTTTCTTTCAGAACCGGAAGCTGACCAAAGTGAAGCAAATTTTGCAGTCTACCAACAATAATCTGAATGAGATTAACAATCACCTGGTTGAAGCGAACAAAATCAAAGAAGAGTACATTGGTTATTTTTTCAATATCAATTCGGAGTACATCGACAAGATGGAAGCTTTTCAGAAGTCGATTCACCGGAAACTCATTGCCAAACAATACAACGACCTCGACAGCATTATCAAAAACGCCGATTTGAAGAAGGAGCGTGAAAACCTTTTTACCAACTTCGATAAGATATTCCTGAAGTTGTTCCCCAACTTTGTACCCGAGTTTAACAAATTGTTCAGGGAAGAGGATCGCATCATACCAGCCAATGGCGAGTTGCTGACAAGCGACCTGCGGATATTTGCCCTCATCAGGCTGGGCATTACCGACAACGAAAAAATAGCCAAATTCCTCAACTATTCGGTTAACACCATTTATACCTACAAAACAAAAATCAAGAACAAGACAATTGTTGACCGCGATTCTTTTGATAAGAAAATTATGGAAATAAGGGCAATTTAATTAGCTGGCTTCTGCGCTTGTTTTTCATTTTTGACTTAAATCTGTTCATATTTCATCTATATTTTTCCTTTTGGGTGTTTTCATCAAATATTTGATTTATTTGTGTTTGTGAGTTATCGTTTCGTTTTTGGATCTATATTTCACCTGAAATAATTCATTGCCGGAAAGGGTCTGGGTAAATTTGTTTAGTTGAAATTCCAGAAATGGGTTTTGCAGAACGAAGGAAATAATTTAACTAAACAAATTCGATATGAGAAAAACCGGTTTACTGCTGTTATGCCTCCTGTTTATCCAACTATTTTTTAGTTGTAATAAAACAGATGATGGCGCCTATACAGCACCAATAACAGTGTATGAAAAAATAGCTGGCTCGTGGACCGTCAGTTCGGTAAAAGAGACTGACCTCATTGCAAAAGCCGCAGGGGCTAAACCGAACCAGCTAACCCTGACAAGTAAGTTAAACTTCAAAACATTCACCATTACCTTTGATGTGGATGAAAACAATAATCCAACGACTTTTGCTGTGGGTGGTACTTCTCCAGCATTATTCCTGCAATCGGGTTATTGGAAACTGAGCAACCCTTATCCCAATACGGACGGATCGGCCCTTGTTATTGAGCTTTATTCCGATGAGGCAAAAACTACGCTGGTCGATGAACTTTCCTTATCGGCATTACCGGGGACAAGAAAGACGATGACTTTCGACCTGATCAGGGAATCGAATGGAGTCTCTTTTGTTGATTATGAATATTCGGTGAAAGCAAAAATCTAAACTGTACGGAAATGAGAAAAATAGTATATACAATATTCATTGCCCTTCTGGCTCCGGTATGGCTGATGGCCCAGGGCACCATCGCCGAGATATGGACTCAGCCTGCGGTTTTTGTTGCCGACGAACAGGTTTCAATCTTTTTTGATGTGACTGGAACGGTTCTGGATGGAGTCGCTGAAAGCGAAGGAGTTCGCGTGTGGACATGGTATCCCAACAACCCCGACGAAAATTGGGCAAACCCATCGGCTAAAACCAAACTGGCCCATGTGAGTGGAAACATTTGGAGATGGGATCTCAAGCCGACCGAATTATACAATCTGCCAGCTGATCAGATTTCAGCTTTTTATGGTCAGTTGCAAAATTATGCCGGCACCAAAATTACCAGTGCTTTTGCTCCCGACCAGGGGAATGCCATCACCATTTATAGCTTGGCTACGATTAAGGCTGATGAGGCCATTATTGATTATTACCCGAAGCAGTTTACGCAGGATCGTCCGTTGTCGATTTTGATCAATGCCAACCATACATGGTCGGGCTGCGAAGCAACTCCCAAACAGGGAGAACTTGCCAAAGCGTCCGATGTTCGCATGCATGGAGGGGTAAATGGTTGGGACGTTCAGGTGATGAATAATACCGATAATCTGAGCAAAACACAGTTGACCAATCTGGGAAACGGAATTTACCGGAAAGATATCATTATCAACGATTACTTTGGCCTCGCTTCCAATTATACGGTTACCGGCATCAACATGGTTTTTGCGGATAAAACATGGGCTTACCAGGGGAAAGGCGTGAATTG
>Ga0209098_1001299_pt1 | contig 24341 bp, 24 predicted proteins | sample AD_JPNHW1_MetaG_FD_184429 | JGI IMG/M metagenome (GOLD analysis project Ga0209098, IMG submission 184429) | Active sludge microbial communities of municipal wastewater-treating anaerobic digesters from Japan - AD_JPNHW1_MetaG (SPAdes) (version 2) | ecosystem: Engineered > Bioreactor > Anaerobic...
TTTACGAACTGATGAATAAAATAGGAATTGATCATTTTATATTAAAATTTAAAGCGGATACAAGGAATAATATTGTCCCGTTAATTAAAAAGGCTTCTGAGATCGAACGAACCCATCCCCAAAGCGTTTCAGATAAAAACCATTTTTTTATTCTCAGAGATAAAGTTGATGCTTTGGATAACAAACTCATTAAAATACTTTCGGAACGGAATGAGATTATTAAGAAAATGAGAAAAATAAAGAACAGGAATAACATTACCTATTATGATCCTGTTCGTTGGGGTGAAATACTGGAATCGCGCAAAAGAACAGCAACAATAAACGATCTGGATGAAGATCTGATTGAAAAAATATTTGAAGCCATTCACCTCAACAACCTGAAGTTAATGCTACGTGAAAAAGATTAAAAAATCCTAAGCGTTCATCAAAGCTTCAATTTCTGCAATACTTTTTGGTATTGGTTTTCCTAAAACCCGGGTTCCGGTTTCAGTGACCAAAACATCATCTTCTATACGGATACCACCGAATCCGAGATATTCTTCCACTTTATCATAATTGATGAATTCAGTGAATTTGTTTTCGGATTTCCATAGTTTGAACAGTTCGGGTATGAAATATATACCAGGTTCAACAGTCAGGACAAAGCCGGGTTTCAGGCGCCGGCCCAAACGCAAATATGCAGTACCGAACTGGTCTATCGGGCGCACTTCATCATCATAACCCACATAAATCTGGCCGATATCTTCCATGTCATGAACATCCATCCCCATCATGTGCCCCAGACCGTGAGGAAGGAAAAAGGCGTGTGCCCCTTGTTTAACAGCTTCATCCACATCACCCTTCATCAAACCAATTTTTTTCAGCCCTTCAGCGATAATTTTGCATGAAAGCAAATGAATATCCTGGTATTTTTCACCGGGTTTGATAGCGTTGATTGCGGCAAGTTGTGAGTCCAGCACGATCTGATAAATTTCTTTTTGTTTTTGAGAGAATTTTCCGTTTACGGGAACGGTTCGCGTATGATCCGTAGCATAATGTTGCGGTGTTTCAAAACCGGCATCTATAACGAGCATATCACCCTCATTCATCAGGTTCCCGTGTGCATGCCCGTGAAGAATTTCACCTCTCACAGATAAAATCGTGGGAAATGATAATGTCCCGTTTTTAGCCAGCGCTATACCTTCCATGGCTCCGGCAACTTCGTACTCATATTTTCCCGGCCTGACCAGTTTTATCCCTTTGGTGAACATTTCATAAGCGGCCTCCATGCCTTTTTCAATCTCGGCAACCTCTTCGTTACTTTTTACCGACCGCAGGTTTACTACGGCGAGTATCAGTTCCATGGAAGCGTTTTCTTTCAATTTATCTATTGGGATATTTAGAATTTCGGCTAAGGATATCTTGCTGTTCGGGTTGTATGGCGGTAAAAAATGAATTTTTCTGTTTTGTTTTTTTGTTTCAGCAATAAAAGGTTCAAATCCTGAAAAAGGCGCTGACAATGTTATACCTGCTTTGGTTACTTTGTCTGTTAATAATGGCAACGGGCCTGTCCAGACAATGTCATCAATATCCACATCATCGCCGAAAATTATTTCCTTGCCGTTGTCAATATCTATAACAGCAGCGAGGCCGGGCTCGTCAAGGCCGAAGAAGTACAGGAACGAGCTGTCCTGCCTGAAATGGTAAATATTTTGGGGATAGTTCATCGGTAATTCAGTGTTGCCTAAAAAAACAATGACACCGTTTTTTATAAGCTCTTTTAGTCTTTTTCTTCTTTCGATGTAAACATTTGCTGAAAACATATTTTTAAATTTTAGATTTAGGAATTCTTTTTTACTTCAATAAGCAGGGACCTGGATTATATAAACTTGTTTATTTTCTGTTTTTTTTCATCAGGTTTTCAATGTCGTCTGCTTCAATAGGAATATTTTTCGTTAAATCAATGGGACCTTTTTTACTAACAAGAATATCATTTTCAATTCTTATTCCGATACCTTCTTCTTTTATGTATATTCCGGGTTCGCAGCTCAACACCATTCCTGGTTTCAGAACTACCTGCCGGGTGCCGACATCGTGTACGTCCAGCCCGATAAAATGCGAATTGCCGTGCATGTAATATTTAAAATACATCGGATTATCCGGATTTTGATTTTTAACATCGTTCGCAGTGAAAAGCCCAAGTTTTATCATCTCGGCTTCCATAAGAAGGGTAACATCTTTATTTATTTTTTCAATGGTGGTGCCCGGAACGATCAGTTGTTTTGCTTGTTTGTGTACCCGTAACACGGCTTGGTAACATTCTTTCTGACGTTTGGTGAATTTGCCGTTTGCCGGGATGGTTCGTGTAACATCAGCGGCGTAATTGCCATATTCGGCACCGTAATCAATTAGTATTAAATCTCCGTTTTTTATTTTGACATCATTTTTTATGTAATGCAAAACACAACCGTTAATTCCGGAGGCAACAATGGGAGCAAAGGAGTGCCTGTCTACACCGTTTCGGATAAATTCATGGGTAATCTCAGCCTCAACTTCGTATTCCATCATTCCCGGCCTGACTCTGTCTAAAATCCTTCTGAAGGCTTTTTCCGTTATATTGCAAGCCTGCTGCATCATTTCGATTTCCTCGGGTTCTTTGCACAAACGCAGATCAGTAATGAGTGGATTAAGTCTTTTAAATTTATGTAACGGATATTCGTTTTTCATTCGTTGAATAAACCGAAGTTCGTTGGATGGCACTTCTGTTGAAAAACGGGCATTTTCGTAAAGATTTATATAAATATGTTCGGATCGGAGAACCAGATCTTTTAACGTTTCTTCAAAGCTGTCGAGCCATTTGATGTTTTTCACTCCGGAAACAGCACTTGCCTGTTCAAGTGTGTATTTATGGCCATACCAGGTAACCATCGTTTCGCTGGTTTGAACCGTAAAAACAAGTTCCCGCATATCTTCCTTGGGGTGATCAGGACATAAACACAACACGCATTTTTCCTGATCTAATCCTGTAAGATAAAACATATCGGAGTTTTGCCGGTACGGATGAAATTGGTCGCCGTTCCTCTGAAACTCATCGTTTGAAAGAACTATTACCAGCGAGTTGGGCTTCAGTTGTTTCAGAAGCTTTTGCCTGTTTCGGATAAACAGATCGGGGCTTATAGTTTTGTATCTCATTTTATTTATAAGGATTATAATTAGCGAAAAAAATTAACTTTTTATTTGGAAAAATAAATTCAACTTTTACCTTTGCCTTTGATAAAATACAAAGTAAATTGTTTTTTCTAACTATCACGGAAATTTTTAAGTTTTTTTTGAAAAATCAAATATTATGAGCAAAATTTTAGTGTATTCCTCGATTACCAAGAAGATCATCATGGGTGCCTTCGGGCTTTTTCTTGCGTTATTTTTGCTGGTTCATCTCACTATCAACCTCCTGATGCTTGCAGGTGATGACGGCAAAATGTTTACCGCCGCTGCCACCTTTATGACAACCAACATAGCTGTAAAAATTTTTGAGTATGTGTTGTTCGGTGGATTTGGCATTCATATTCTGATTGGTGTTATTGTAACCTTAAAAAACTGGGCTTCCCGCCCTGTCAGGTATCATGTGGTCAACAAGTCACATACTGAGTTTTTCTCAAAATACATGATTTATACCGGGATTATTATTTTCATTTTCCTGATCCTTCATTTCATGCATTTCTTTTTTATCAAAGCCGGCTGGGTACAACCTCCTGCAGGAATTGAACAACATGATTTTTATCCGATGGCAATTTTACTTTTCCAAAATAAACTTTATTCGTTCATCTACATTGCTTTCTTTATTTTTCTGGGGTTTCACCTCAATCATGCGATCCTTTCAGGTTTTCAGACATTAGGCCTGAATCATAATAAATATAATAAAGCCATTAAAATCGTCAGTATGCTTTATGCAATCGTTGTTGCCGGCGGTTTTTCAATTATACCCATTTATTTTATGTTTTTCTTTTAATTCTTAGGTTCCAAATTGTAATTCATAAATCTTAACTTTAAATAAACCCCAAGCAGCTATGACAAAATTAAATTCCAAAATCCCTGAAGGTCCTTTAGCTGAAAAATGGACAACATATAAAGCAACCTGCAAATTAGTCAATCCTTCCAATAAACGTAAGTTGGACATCATTGTTGTAGGTACCGGGCTTGCCGGAGCTTCGGCCGCCGCATCATTAGGCGAACTGGGATACAACGTCAAGGCATTTTGTTATCAGGACAGCCCGCGCCGTGCACACAGTATAGCAGCCCAGGGCGGGATCAATGCGGCAAAAAATTATCAGAACGACGGAGATAGTGTTTACCGCCTGTTTTATGATACCATCAAAGGCGGCGATTACCGTGCCCGCGAAGCCAATGTGTATCGCCTCGCTGAAGTCAGCAACAGTATTATTGACCAGTGTGTGGCGCAGGGAGTCCCTTTTGCACGCGATTATGGCGGATTGCTTGACAACCGGTCGTTTGGGGGAGCGCAGGTTTCCCGTACATTTTATGCCCGTGGACAGACAGGGCAGCAACTGTTGCTTGGAGCATACAGTGCCTTGAGCCGTCAAATAAAAAAAGGTACCGTTAAACTATACAACCGCCGTGATATGCTTGATGTGGTCCTTATCGACGGCAAAGCACGCGGTATCATTGTGCGCAATCTGGTTACAGGAGAAATTGAAAAATATTTTGGGCACGCTGTTGTTCTTGCAACCGGCGGTTATGGCAATGCCTATTTCCTGTCAACGAACGCAATGGGCTCAAATGCCACTCCTATCTGGCGTGCCTATAAAAAAGGAGCCTTCTTCAGCAATGCCTGTTTTACACAGATTCACCCGACATGCATTCCTGTCCACGGTGATTTTCAGTCGAAGCTCACCCTGATGAGTGAAAGCTTACGTAACGACGGAAGGATCTGGGTTCCTAAAAAACTGGAAGATGCCCAGAAGCTTCGCAAAAAAGAAATAAAACCTTCCGATATTGCTGAGGAAGACCGTGATTATTACCTCGAACGCCGGTATCCCGCTTTCGGGAACCTTGTTCCTCGTGATGTGGCTTCACGTGCCGCAAAAGAACGTTGCGACGCCGGTTATGGAGTAAGCCATACCGGGCTTGCCGTTTATCTTGATTTCAAAGAATCTATTGCCCGTCTGGGTAAAAATGTCATAGAAGAACGTTACGGAAACCTGTTCCAGATGTACGAACAGATCATCAACGAAAATCCTTATGAAACACCGATGATGATTTATCCGGCTGTTCATTATACCATGGGCGGCCTTTGGGTTGATTATGACCTGATGACAACCATCCCCGGCCTTTATGCCATCGGGGAATGCAATTTTTCTGATCACGGGGCCAACAGGCTTGGGGCCTCTGCTTTGATGCAGGGACTGGCTGACGGATATTTTATTTTGCCGTACACCATCGGAAATTATTTATCAGCAGAAATCCATACAAAACGTATCCCCACGGATGCTCCGGAATTTGTGCAAGCCGAAAATGATATTAAAAAACAGTTGGATAAGCTGAAAAACATTAAAGGAAAACAATCGGTTGATTCTATCCATAAGAAATTTGGCAAGCTGATGTGGGAACATTGTGGCATGGGCCGCACCGAACAAGGCCTCAAAGATGGATTATCTCAGGTTCCTTCAGTAAAAAATGAATTCTGGAATGATCTTTTTATTCCCGGTGAGATGAATGAATTTAACCCTGAAGTGGAGAAGGCAAGCCGCGTTGCCGATTTCATTGAGTTGGGGGAACTGATAATGAAAGATGCTTTGCAGCGCAGGGAGTCATGTGGCGGCCATTTCAGGGAAGAGATGCAGACCGAAGATGGCGAGGCAAAACGTGATGATGAAAATTTTGCCTTCGTTTCTGCATGGGAATATAAAGGCGAAGGCGTTGAGCCTGAAATGCATAAGGAACAGCTGACGTTTGAAGTTGCAAAACCATCACAAAGGAGTTATAAATAGCCAATAGCCAATAGCCAATAGCCAATAGCCACGAGCCACGAGCCACAGCCACAAGCCAATAGCCACGAGCCACAAGCCATTGGGGAGTTTATAAAGGCAATAGAAAAAAAATAAAATGGAAAAGATTAATTCATACAGGGATTTAAAAATATGGCAGTTTGGCATTGAGTTGACTGTTGATATTTATAAATTGAGTATGGATTTTCCGATGGAAGAACGTTTTGGTCTTATAGCTCAGGTAAGAAGTGCATCCAGCTCAGTTCCGATAAATATTGCGGAAGGATGGGGTCGAAACTCTACAAAATCGTATTCTTTATTTTTGAAACAAGCAAGAGGGTCTTTATACGAGCTGGAAACAGAACTAATTATTGCAAATAAAATAGGATATTTAAGAGAAAATTGTCAAGATATTTTCGATAAAATAACAACATTATCGAAAATGATTAACTCATTAATTAATAAATTGGACAGCGATAAATAAAATCAAAAAGTAATGGCTTATGGCTTATGGCTTATGGCTAATAAATAAACCCAAATTATGAACCTAACCTTAAAAATCTGGCGCCAAAAAAACGCCGCTGCAAAAGGAAAGTTTGAGACTTACCATGTAAAGGGTGTTTCGCCCGACAGCTCATTCTTTGAAATGCTGGACACACTTAACCAGCAAATCATAACCGAAGGCAATGATCCGGTAGCCTTCGACCACGACTGCCGCGAGGGAATTTGCGGGACCTGCAGTTTGTATATCAATGGCCGCCCTCACGGCCCCAAACGGGGTATTACAACCTGCCAGCTTCATATGCGTTCGTTCAATGATGGCGATACCATCGTTATTGAACCGTGGCGTGCCAAACCGTTCCCGATCGTAAAAGACCTGGTTGTCGACCGCTCGGCGCTGGACCTGATCATTCAATCAGGCGGGTATGTTTCGGTGAATACCGGTGGTGTTCCTGATGCCAATTCGATTCCTATAAAAAAATTAAAGGCTGAACTTGCCATGGATGCTGCTGCCTGTATTGGTTGTGGCGCTTGTGTGGCAGCTTGCGCAAATGCTTCCGCCATGTTGTTCGTCGGGGCAAAAGTTTCACAACTGGCCTTATTACCGCAAGGAAGAATTGAAGCTGCCGAACGCGTGCAAAAAATGGTTGCCGAGATGGACCGTCTGGGCTTCGGAAACTGCAGTAACACCTATGCCTGCGAGGCAGAATGCCCGAAAGAAATAAAAGTTACCAACATCGCGCGCCTTAACAGACAATTTATGAACGGCAAGGTATGCGCTCAAAAATATGAAATGTAACTTTTTCTGTAATTAAAAAATATGATAAAGAAGCCGGCAGAAATGCCGGTTTTTTTTTGACGGTTCTCCGAACGTTACTTCAAAAACCATTCAGGATCCATATATTGCTTGGCATGTTCGCCGTAAGACATCACTTTGTTTTCATCAACATGGTAGGTAGCTTCTTCTCCATATACCTTTGAAAAAATTACCTGCGATTTTTTACCGTGATTGGTTTCACGGATCAACTTAACCAGGTTTGTTTTTTCTTTGTGGTATTCAATGTTGGTATGGCAATAAGGACAGAAGAACTCTACCGAATCGCCTTTCTTTACATCCAGCGTTGATGTCATTTGCCGGGCATAGTTGCCAAGTTCTGTGTGAAGAAAAACAAGGCCCTGTTTATCTTTATTGGTCCTGACGATAAGAACAATGTTGTCGTTCACATTCAAATGGCCGTTGCAGAAGGGGCAACAATAGTTTTCCATTTCTTTTTAATTTACATGATTTCTAACTATAAAGTTACGATATTTTCAGTTATTATACAAGCTTTTATTCGAAAAGCCTTATGTGTTTCAGTGGCTTAAAAACAATCCAAATTGTAATATAAAGACACGTTTTTATCGCGGTATTTCGTATTTTTGTTACATGTATCGAAAATTATTTTTATTGTTGCTGCCTTTTGTTTTTATTTATGCCTGTAGTAAAGAAGGCGATACATACAGTCCGCAGGTAAGCATTTCCAGTCCATTCGAAAATCAACTTTTTGCAGTGGACGATATCATAAATGTGAAGGCAAATGTATGTGACGACCGCAAACTTGAATATGTGAGTGTCAAGCTCCTGAACGATGATATGACACCGGTTTCAGCATCACAAACCGTTTACCCGGAGAATAATTGCACCGACATCAATCTGGATTTAAATTTTGAAAATGTCTTATTACCAACGGGAACATACTACGTACTGGTTTCGGCGTCTGACGGAGTTAATGTGGCCAACGAATTCAGGAAGATCAGCATTAAAGGACTGGATAAAAAGTTGAAATTTGTACTCGTGCTTACCAAAAATGACGGTACTGTAACTATAAATAAGATTGACAGCCTGAACAATGTTACCCAGGTTAAAACTGTGACAACGGATTATTGTGGTGCAGCCGTAAGTTCCGATGCACAGCAGTTTTATTTGGCTGGCAGATACACCGGCGATGTTTCGGTATTTAGCATGTACGACTGGCAGCCTCAGTGGAATGTTCCTATAATTGTAAACCCGCCCTTTCCTTACTTTGAGGCGATAGATGTGTACAACAGCTATTTGTATGTATCATACCGCGAAGGAATGTTTCATATTTACAACGAATCCGGGAATATCGTGGCCTCACATGTAATTGAAAACGGCGAATATCCACAGGTGTTCCTGCCTGTTAAAAATTATCTGGTCACTTATGAAGTCAGCCCTGGTAGTTCCCAAAAACATCTGATGGCGTATTTCGTGCCATCATTTTCTACATATAAAAAAATACCGGTAACCTATGAGATTCTGAAAATATTTCCAATGAGTGAGGATGAATGCCTGCTTTTTTGTAACGATGGGGATCAAAGTGTTATAAAGCTATTTTCACTGGTAACCGGGAGTGTCACCGATATGTATTATTTTACATCCGGGCTTTTTACTGATGTAACCCAGATGGAATCTACTCAGTTTCTTTTCTCTTCCGAAACTGCCATTTGGCATTTCAGTTATGATTATAAAGGATTTTCACTTTGGATTGATGCTCAGAACCCGCAAAATCTGGTTTTTGATGAAACCGAAGGTTGTTATTACTTTTCGGAAAACTATCTTAACCTTGTTAAGAAACGATTCTGGCCTTCCGAAACGATTGGTTTGTATTCTTTTCAGGACACCATCATTGATATTCTTTCGGTTTATAACAGGGATTAGCACGTGAAAAGAGAAATTATTCAAACAGCCGATGGTTCCAAAACCATTTTTATTCCGGAACTGAATGAGTGTTATCATTCTAAAAACGGAGCCCTTGCAGAATCCATGCACATCTTTATAAATGCAGGTTATCGTTATGCTGCCGAAAACAAAAAAACGTTGAATGTACTTGAAATTGGTTTTGGCACAGGGCTCAATGCATTACTTACATTGATAGAAACCCTCAGGGATAACCGTTTTATAAATTATCATGGCATTGAACCCTGTCGCATCGGGAAACAAGAGCTTGATGAATTGGGTTATCCTGAATTAACGGGTGTTCCCGGAGCAAGAGTGTACTATCAGGAGCTGCATAAGACACGTTCAGAAAATCCGATTACGGATTGTTTTACTTTGAGTGTAAGTGAGGAGAAAATTGAGGATATCGCGTTGAAAAAATCCTTTTATGACCTTGTATATTTTGATGCGTTTGCCCCTGCTGTCCAACCGGAATTGTGGCGTCCTGAAATATTTGACAAGATTGCGGCTTCTATAAGAATAGGAGGTGTTCTTGTTACGTATTCGTGCAAAGGTGATGTAAAAAGGGCTTTGAAAATTGCTGGTTTTAGCCTAAAAAAACTTCCCGGGCCGCCGGGTAAGAGGGAGTTTTTGAGAGCGGTAAAATTATGACATCTTTATTTCAAACGAAGAAAAATTTTTTATCGACGATGGTTCCACATCAACATGTTCAACATTTGCCCAGCGTGGGCCTTCGTGACACCAGCCAATAAAAGTTTTGATGTTTTCTTCACTGCCTTCGGCTTCAATGTAAACACCGCCATCGGGTAAATTCATGACAAAGCCGGCGATCCCCAGTTGGTTTGCCACTTCCAGCGTGCTGTAACGGAACCCGATTTTCTGCACACGGCCTGTAACTGTAATATTCACGTGAGTCCTCATGCTTTTCATGGATTAAGCCGCCGGGTCATCATGTCCGAAACCAGCTCGAATACCTGCAGTGGGCTTGATTTACGCCACAATACCTGGTTGAGTTTCTCCCCAAAAACCAGATAGTAATCAATCTTCCCTTTTTCGAATTCCTTTATTACATGATCCCTGAAGTTCACACAGGCAATCCACCCGTCATCAAGGTCATCAAACCATTCCTGATAATACAGATCATCTGAATAATGAAAGTTAAGGATATTTTCGCCAAGAAGGATAAATTTATTTATGCCGTTGCCTGTTAAAATATCTATTACATTTTCTTTGAGGAATTTAATATCATTGTATAGGCAGTCGTTCCATTCGCCTATCAATTCAATAATAGCATATTGTTTTTTATAATCTGCCATTAAAATTTTCAGGTACAGGGTTGCGGACCCGAAACAGTCCCATTGAGGATGAATAAAATAATTATATACGGCATTGGAATACTCGAATTCGCTGTATATATTGCCATAAAAAGGGGAGCGCGTGTCTTCCGAGGCTATATAAATATGCCGCCAGTTGTAGTATGGTTCAATGGTATGCAAAATGTTATTTTTTTATACAAAAGTAAGGGATAATTTTTAAAATAAATTTTTATAAATAACTATTTTGTAATAGAATATTTCATAATTTTGCAGCCCGAATTAAAAATAATCGGAATAATTATTAATTAATTAAAAGAAAGAGAGCGTTTTTTTATGATTATTGTACCGGTAAAAGAAGGCGAAAACATTGACAAAGCCCTGAAAAAATACAAAAGGAAATTTGAAAAAACTGGCGTAGTTAAAGAATTACGTGAGCGGCAGAAATTTACCAAACCTTCTGTAAAACGCAGGGAAGAAGTCATGAAAGCTGCCTACATCCAAAAGCTCACTGACGAAAAAAACAAATAGTCAGTTTCTTTATTTTACCAGGGAAGAATAAATCTTGCTTTTTTATAATAGAATGTATAATTTTACGTTCAGTTTTTTATAGAAGCCGGATTTATTCTTTTTTATTTGATGTTGGAACGTTTTTTACATTATTTGCAATTCGAAAAAAGATGCTCTCCTTACACGGTTATAAGTTACAAGACCGATCTGGAACAATTTACTGAATACCTTTCACAACAATACGGATTAACAGAAATATCAGGTGCTTCGCACATCATGATACGTTCGTGGTTTGTGCAAATGATGGAAAACCATATCACACCGCGTTCTGTAAACCGGAAAAAAGCAGCACTGAGTACTTTTTTCAGATATTTATATAAACAGGGCCTGATCTCGGAAAATCCCATGACAAAGGTTCTGTCTCCAAAAACATCAAAAAGGCTGCCTGCCTTCATAGAAGAGGACAGGATGAAAAAGCTGCTTGATGAATATTTCCCGGAACCCGGAAATGATTTTGTGCTCACACGCGACCTGCTTATGATTGAAATGCTTTATGTAACCGGTATGCGGCTTTCGGAACTGGTAAATCTCAAAGAAAGCGATGTGAACACCTATAATATGACTATAAAAGTGCTGGGAAAAAGGAGCAAAGAGCGCATAATTCCCTATAACTCCAGGTTAAAATTATTAATAGAAAACTACCTTAAAATAAAGGATCAGGTAAATAGTTCTTTCGGTGATTATTTTTTTATTACTGAAAAAGGGAAAAAAGTTTATCAAAAACTTGTATATCGCGTCGTAAATTATTACCTTAGCACTATTACATCACAGGATAAAAAAAGTCCGCACGTGTTAAGACATACCTTTGCCACCCACATGCTCAATCACGGAGCCGATCTTAATTCAATAAAGGAAATTCTGGGTCATGCAAATCTATCCGCAACACAGGTCTATACTCACAATACAATCGAAAAATTAAAAACAGTTTACAAACAAGCACATCCAAAAGCTTAAAAAGGAGGTTATTATGAAAGTCAACATCACTTCATTGCGTTTCAAAACAGATAAAAAACTGGAAGACTATATCCAGGAGAAAGTCGAAAAACTATCAGGCCTTTATGACGGGTTGATAGCTTCGGAAGTTACCCTTCGTGTTGAAAAAAATGATAAAGAATTAAATAAAGTTGCTGAAATACGCTTGAAGTTGCCCGGAAATGATTTATTTGCCAAAAAACAATCCAACACCTTCGAACAGGCTACAGACGTGGCTGTTGAAGCTCTCCGCAAACAATTAGTCAAGCATAAGGAAAAAATAAAAGGCCTCTAAGGCAAAAAAAAATAGAATATTTCTTTGTTGATAACTAAATAGTTCATACATTTGCAGTCCTTTTTAAAAAGAGGACTGTTTTTTTTATGTAAATATCTGATATTCATCATAAAACAAGCAGTGGCTAAGCCGGAATAGCTCAGTTGGCCAGAGCAGCTGATTTGTAATCAGCGGGTCGGGGGTTCGAATCCCTCTTTCGGCTCACGTTCTTTGAAGCGTAATTGGGGAGATTCCAGAGCGGTCAAATGGGGCAGACTGTAAATCTGTTGGCAATGCCTTCGGAGGTTCGATTCCTCCTCTCCCCACATAACAAATTAGATTATTTAAATAATCATTTTTTATGTGTTCTTGCGGAAGTAGCTCATTTGGTAGAGCGATAGCCTTCCAAGCTATAGGTGGCGGGTTCGAGCCCCGTCTTCCGCTCCATACTAGCCGTTGTAGCTCAGGGGTAGAGCACTTCCTTGGTAAGGAAGGGGTCACGAGTTCAATTCTCGTCAATGGCTCTACAAAGAATAATAATCAATCAGAAAATAAATTATAATCACTTAACAAACTTAAATTAAAATGGCAAAAGAAAAGTACGATCGTTCCAAACCCCATGTGAACATTGGGACAATAGGTCATATCGACCATGGTAAGACAACCTTAACCGCAGCTATCACGTTGGTACTGTCACAAAAAGGCTGGTCAGAATTCAGATCATTTGATTCAATCGACAATGCTCCTGAAGAAAAAGAAAGAGGTATTACCATTAATACCGCTCATATTGAGTATTCAACAGCTAACAGGCATTATGCTCACGTTGACTGCCCCGGACATGCCGACTATATTAAAAACATGGTTACCGGTGCTGCCCAGATGGACGGCGCCATCCTTGTTGTTGCTGCTACTGATGGCCCTATGCCTCAGACCAATGAACATATTCTGTTGGCACGCCAGGTTGGTGTTCCAAAGATTGTTGTGTTCATGAACAAAGTTGACCTCGTTGATGACGAAGAACTTCTGGAAATCGTTGAAATGGAAATCAGAGACAGGCTTACATTCTACGGATTTGACGGAGAAAATACGCCCGTTATCAGGGGCTCTGCATTAGGCGGATTAAACCTGGAACCTAAATGGGTTGAAAAAATCGTTGAACTGATGGATGCTTGCGATAGTTATATTCCATTGCCTGCACGTGAAATTGATAAAGATTTCCTCATGCCAGTTGAAGACGTTTTCTCAATTACCGGCCGTGGTACTGTTGCTACCGGAAGAATTGAAACCGGAGTTATTAACTCAGGAGATGCTGTTGAAATTATCGGACTTGGTGCAGAAAAACTGAAATCAGTCGTTACCGGTGTTGAAATGTTCCGCAAGATCCTCGACAGAGGGGAAGCCGGTGACAACACAGGTTTATTGCTCAGAGGTATTGATAAAGATCAGATTTGCCGCGGTATGGTTGTGGCAAAACCTGGTTCCGTTAAACCTCACACTCATTTCAAAGCTCAGGTTTATATCCTGAAAAAAGAAGAAGGTGGCCGCCACACTCCATTCCATAACAAATATCGCCCACAGTTTTATTTCAGGACCACAGACGTAACGGGAGAAGTAACGTTACCTGAAGGTATTGAAATGGTAATGCCTGGTGATAACCTGGTTATTGATGTAAAGTTAATTTCTGAAATCGCTTTGACACTGAACCTCCATTTTGCTATCCGCGAAGGTGGAAGAACTGTTGGTGCCGGGCAGGTAACAGAAATTCTTGAATAATAAATTACGATAGCTGCGGTGTTCTGCTTATACCAGAGCACCTCAGTTTATCATAAAGCTTGTTATGTGAATATAAACGGGTGTAGCTCAATTGGTAGAGTGGCGGTCTCCAAAACCGTAGGCTGTGGGTTCGACTCCTACCACCCGTGCAAATAAAAGCTTTTTATGAAAAAAATTAAAAATTATATAAAAGAAAGTTACGACGAATTGGTACATAAAGTCTCATGGCCTACATGGAGTGAGCTTCAAAATAGTGCAATTGTTGTGTCCGTCGCTTCCGTTATTATCGCTATTGTGGTATATCTGATGGACTTAACATTTAGTACGTTGCTGAAACAGTTTTATACCCTGTTTTAGTCTTATTATCAAAACGGTTGTTCTTTCAATTTCCTTACGTATCTCCAAATGGAGTTTAATTTATGAGCGAGCAAGTAAAAAAATGGTATGTAGTTAAAGCCATCAGTGGCAAAGAAAAAAAGGTCAAAGAACTGATTGAAAGTGAGATCAATCATTTGAACCTCAAAGACTTTGTGTCACAAGTGCTTATACCTACTGAAAAGGTATACCAGGTTAGAAAAGGTAAAAAAATCAGCAAGGAGAGGAATTTCTTTCCCGGTTACGTGCTGATTGAAGCCTTATTGGTAGGTGAAGTAGCTCATATTATTAAAAATGTCCCCGGCGTATTGGGCTTCCTGGGTTCTAAAGGTGAACCTATTCCAATGAGAATCGCCGAGGTAAACAGGATATTAGGAAAAGTTGACGAACTCTCCGAAAAAGGGGAAGAAATCAGCGAACCTTTTATCATTGGAGAAACAGTACGCGTAATTGACGGACCTTTTAACAGCTTTAGCGGTATCATCGAAGAAGTGAATGAAGAAAAGAAAAAACTTAAAGTGATGGTGAAAATCTTCGGTAGAAAAACGCCGCTTGAACTGAGTTTTATGCAGGTCGAAAAAGAATAACGGATTATTGTTTTACTATGCTAAAATAAAAAAAAATGGCTAAAGAAGTAAGCGGTTTAATTAAATTACAAATCAAAGGTGGAGCAGCCAATCCTTCACCACCGGTTGGACCTGCATTAGGTGCAAAAGGTGTGAATATAATGGAATTTTGTAAACAGTTTAATGCTCGTACGCAAGATAGTGCCGGGAAGCTTATTCCTGCTATTATCACTGTTTATAAAGATAAATCCTTTGATTTTATCATCAAAACTCCTCCAGTAGCGGTACAGTTACTCGAAGCAACAAAAAAACAAAAAGGCTCAGCCGAACCCAACAGAAACAAAATCAGTTCCATTAGCTGGGATCAGGTTAAGCAGATAGCCGAAGGAAAAATGGTAGACATGAATGCCTTCACGATCGAATCGGCTATGAAAATGGTTGCAGGTACCGCACGCAGTATGGGAATATCTATTCAGGGAAATCCACCTTTTACATTATAATAGTGGTAAACTTTATAACTTTTGAACAATGGCTAAAATTACAAAGAAAAGAAAAGAGGCAATAAAGCTTGTTGATACAAACACAGCCTTATCATTAGATGAAGCTGCTGTATTGGTGAAAAAGATCACCTATACAAAGTTTGATTCTTCTGTTGATATCGATGTGCGTTTAGGTGTGGACCCTCGTAAAGCCGACCAAATGGTTCGTGGTATTGTTACCTTACCTCACGGTACAGGCAAAACGATCCGTGTTTTGGTTTTATGTACACCTGACAAAGAAGAAGAAGCTAAAAATGCCGGCGCTGATTATTACGGGCTCGATGATTATATCACCAAGATAAAAGAAGGATGGACCGATGTAGATGTTATCATAACCATGCCGAGCGTAATGCCCAAAGTTGGTGCTTTAGGACGTGTCCTTGGCCCCAGAGGGCTTATGCCCAATCCGAAATCGGGTACGGTAACCATGGATATCGGCAAAGCAGTAAAAGAGGTTAAAGCCGGTAAAATTGATTTTAAAGTCGATAAATTTGGGATTATTCATGCAGGTATCGCCAAGGTGTCATTTGATAGCAACAAAATTGCTGAAAATGCCAAGGAAATACTTCAGACAATTTTACGATTGAAACCCTCATCGGCCAAGGGAACATACATTAAGAGTGTTTACATGTCTTCAACGATGAGCCCCGGTATTCAGATCGACACAAAATCATTCGTATAATTTATTAAACAAGGAAATAATCTGAAATATATGAAAAAAGAAGAAAAAGAAAAAGTTATTGAGACGTTAAGCACCACGCTGAAGTCGGCCAGTAACTTTTACGTTACGGATATTTCCGATTTGAATGTTGAGAAAACAAACGAACTTCGTCGTTTATGTTTTAAACGCAACATACAGCTCACTGTTGTGAAAAATACCTTGCTCAAAAAAGCAATGGAACGTTCAGAACGAAATTTTGAATCATTGTATCCTGTGCTGAATGGCGGCACCTCATTAATGATGTGCGAAACCGCCAACACTCCGGCGAAATTGATCACCGAATTCAGAAAAACCTTTAAAATGGAAAAACCTATTTTAAAAGGTGCTTTTATTGAGGAATCAACTTACATCGGAAATGATCAGCTCGCAGTACTTGTTTCATTAAAATCCAAGAATGAGCTTATCGGAGATATTATCGGATTACTGCAATCACCTGCAAAAAATGTTATCAGTGCTTTGCAGTCTGGTGGGCATACGATTTCAGGTATCGTAAAAACATTATCAGAAAAACCTGAGTAAAAACTAATAATTAATATTTATTGTAAACCAAATTAAAACTTAAATAAAATGGCAGATTTAAAGGCTTTTGCAGAACAGTTAGTTAATTTAACCGTTAAAGAAGTTAACGAATTAGCAAAAATTTTGAAAGACGAATACGGAATTGAACCCGCAGCAGCAGCAGCAGTTGTTGCAGCTCCAGTAGCTGGTGCAGCCGAAGGCGGCGAAGCTGAAGAAAAATCACGCTTTGATGTGATTTTAAAATCAGCAGGCCAGGCTAAATTAGGCGTGGTAAAACTCGTAAAAGAATTAACCAGCTTAGGATTAAAAGAAGCTAAAGAATTAGTCGATGCAGCTCCTAAAACCATAAAAGAAGGTATTAGCAAAGACGAAGCAAATGCATTAAAAACTCAATTAGAGGAGGCTGGTGCTGAGGTTGAAATTAAGTAAAGAAGTTTTCAAAATATAATAATTCAGACACCCTTTTTTGGGTGTCTGAATATTGTTTTTTATAGCGTTCATTAATAATTTTTTTTTCTTAACTTTAAACCTTACGACTTTGGCTTCAAATAAAATTGAAAGAATCAATTTCGCATCCACAAAAGTCCAGGCAGAATATCCTGACTTTCTTGATATTCAGATCAAAGCATTTCAGGATTTTTTCCAGTTAGAGACTACCCCTGAAAACAGGCAAAATGAGGGCTTATATAAAGTTTTCGCAGAAAACTTTCCCATTTCGGATGCACGCAATAATTTTGTTTTAGAATTTCTGGATTATTTTATCGACCCTCCAAGGTATGGACTTGAAGAATGTCTGGAACGTGGCCTCACATTCAGTGTGCCCCTGAAAGCAAAACTTAAGCTCTATTGTACCGACCCAGAACATGAGGACTTTGAAACGATAATTCAGGATGTATACCTGGGAATGATCCCGTATATGACTCCAAAAGGAACATTTGTCATTAATGGAGCTGAAAGAGTTGTCGTTTCACAGTTGCACCGTTCACCAGGCGTTTTCTTCGGAAAAACCAGACACGCCAACGGTCAGACACTGTATTCGGCTCGTATCATTCCTTTTAAAGGTTCATGGATCGAGTTTGCTACCGACATCAATAATGTGATGTACGCATACATCGACCGCAAAAAGAAATTACCGGTAACCACGCTTTTGAGAGCCATAGGTTATCAGTCAGATAAAGAGATTCTCGAGATATTTCAATTAGCAGATGAAGTTAAAGTCAGCAAATCAGCATTGAAAAAACTCGTGGGCAGAAAACTTGCTGCACGGGTGGTACGTTCGTGGATTGAAGATTTTGTTGATGAAGATACCGGAGAAGTCGTTTCTATTGAACGCACCGAAGTTCTTATTGACCGCGAAACAACGATTGAAAATGAACATATCGACACTATCATCGATGCGGGTGTTAAAACAATACTCATACACAGTGAGATAAACAGCAGCACCGACTATTCCATCATTTTCAACACCCTCCAGAAAGATACCGCCAACTCAGAAAAAGAAGCGGTGGAATTCATCTATCGCTTGCTCAGAAATGCAGAACCACCTGACGAAGACACCGCTAGAGGTATCATCGATAAATTATTCTTTTCAGATAAACGATATGACCTGGGTGATGTTGGTAGGTACAGAATCAATAAAAAATTAAATTTTGATGACAGTGTCACCACCAAGGTTCTTACGAAAGAAGACATCATCTCCATCATCAAGTATCTCGTCGAATTACAAAATCTAAAAACGGATGTTGATGATATCGACCATCTGAGCAACCGTAGGGTCCGTACCGTTGGCGAACAACTTTACGGCCAGTTTGGTGTTGGCCTTGCGCGTATGGCACGCACCATCCGTGAAAGAATGAATGTCCGCGATAACGAAGTGTTCACTCCGGCAGATCTTATTAATGCCAAAACACTTTCGTCGGTCATCAATACATTCTTCGGAACTAATCAGCTCTCGCAATTTATGGATCAGACCAATCCATTATCAGAGCTAACCCATAAAAGAAGGATTTCTGCACTGGGACCAGGAGGTTTGTCGCGCGAAAGAGCCGGTTTTGAAGTTCGTGACGTACATTATACGCACTACGGACGTTTATGCACCATTGAAACTCCTGAAGGCCCCAATATCGGGCTTATTTCTTCGCTCTGCGTGTATGCAAAAATCAACAAACTCGGTTTTATTGAAACGCCTTATAACGTTGTGGAAAACGGTAAGGTAAGATTGCAGGATACTCCTGTATATCTCACAGCTGAAGAGGAAGAAGATAAGGTCATTGCTCAGGCCAGTACTCCTTATGATGCCAACGGAAAAATAGTGCATGAACAAGTAAAAGCACGTTTTCAGGCTGATTACCCCATTCTTGAACCGGCAAAGATCGGCCTGATCGATGTGGCTCCGAATCAGATTGCTTCTATTGCTGCGTCGCTTATTCCTTTCCTTGAACATGATGACGCCAACAGGGCGTTAATGGGTTCAAACATGATGCGCCAGGCAGTTCCTTTGATGGTGCCGGAAGCGCCCATCGTTCAGACCGGCCTTGAAGGCAAAGTAGCCAAAGATTCACGCGTGCTTATCAATGCCGAAGGCAATGGTGTGGTGAAGTTTGTTGATGCTACCGAAATTGTTATAGAATATGAGCGCTCAGAACGCGACAGAAAAGTCAGTTTTGAAGATGACATCAAAAAATATACACTCCCAAAATTTGTTAAAACAAACCAAAGTACCTGCGTTAACCTGAAACCTATCGTCCGCAGAGGCCAGAAAGTTAAAAAAGGCGATGTGCTTTGTGAAGGTTATGCAACTCAAAATGGCGAGCTGGCCTTGGGCCGCAACCTGAAAGTGGCGTTCATGCCCTGGAAAGGTTATAATTTTGAGGATGCTATTGTAATTTCTGAACGTATTGTCCGTGAAGATGTTTTTACTTCTTTGCATGTTGAAGAGTTTGTTCTCGAAGTAAGAGAAACAAAACGTGGCATGGAAGAACTTACCAATGATATTCCTAACGTTAGTATTGAAGCCACCAGCAACCTGGACGAAAACGGTATCATCAGGATTGGTGCTGAAGTGAACGAAGGAGACATCCTCATTGGTAAAATCACTCCGAAAGGTGAAACAGATCCCACACCGGAAGAAAAACTGCTTCGCGCTATATTTGGTGACAAAGCCGGCGATGTGAAGGATGCTTCATTGAAAGCGCCTCCATCAATGAAAGGTGTTGTCATTGATAAAAAATTGTTCTCAAGAGTTATCAGGGACAAAAAAGACAGGGTAAAAGAAAAAGAAACCCTCAAAGATTTTGAAGATCATTTTAATAAATCAAACCATGAGTTGAAATTAAAACTGGTCGACAAACTCTTAAATATCCTCGAAGGCAAAACGTCACACGGTGTTTATAATAATTTAAAAGAAGAGCTGATCCCCAAAAAGGCTAAATTCACTCACAAAGCCTTGATGGCCCTTGATTATACGGTTATAAACCCAACCAAGTGGACGGCCGATAAAGATGTGAACGACCTTGTAAAACTCCTGTTGCACAACTATACGATTAAGTATCGTGAGCTTCTGGGTGTTTTTAACAGGAACAAATTTATTGAAACGGTCGGTGATGATCTACCATCAGGAATTGTAAAGCTTGCAAAAGTTTATATTGCTAAAAAACGCAAACTTAAAGTTGGTGATAAAATGGCCGGACGCCATGGTAACAAAGGTATTGTTGCCCGTATCGTCCGCGACGAAGACATGCCGTTCCTCGAAGACGGAACACCGGTTGATGTGGTACTTAACCCACTCGGCGTACCATCGCGTATGAACCTGGGACAGATTTATGAAACTGTGTTGGGTTGGGCCGGACAAAAACTCGGTATGTCATTCGAAACCCCAATTTTCAACGGCGCTACACTCGAAGATATCAACGATTATATGGCTAAGGCCGGATTACCAGCTAATGGCAAGGTTTATCTTCAGGATGGCGGTACAGGCGAAAAGTTCGATCAGCCGGCAACAGTTGGTGTAATTTACATGCTGAAACTGCACCACCTGGTTGACGATAAGATGCATGCCCGTTCCATTGGCCCTTATTCGTTGATTACACAGCAACCGCTTGGAGGTAAAGCTCAATTTGGCGGCCAGCGTTTCGGTGAAATGGAAGTCTGGGCGCTCGAAGCATTCGGCGCTGCTAACATTTTGCAGGAAATCCTCACCATTAAATCTGATGATGTTACCGGACGCGCCCGTGCTTACGAATCACTGGTAAAAGGCGAAAACATGCAGATACCGGGAGTTCCCGAATCATTCAACGTGTTGGTTCACGAATTGAGAGGCTTAGGCCTGAACATTACTTTTGAAGAATAATATTTATTGTTCCTAAATTTTGGAAATAGAAAAATAACATTATGGCTTTTAGAAAAGAATTAAACACAAAAGGCAATTTTTCTAAAATAACAATAAGTTTGGCATCTCCCGAACACATCCTTGAACGTTCAAGTGGTGAGGTGCTGAAACCGGAAACTATCAATTACCGCACCTATAAACCTGAAAGAGATGGTTTGTTCTGCGAACGGATTTTCGGCCCTGTGAAAGACTGGGAATGTCATTGCGGAAAATATAAAAGGATCAGATACAAAGGTATTGTTTGTGATCGCTGCGGAGTTGAAGTTACCGAAAAGAAAGTTAGAAGAGAACGTGTAGGGCACATTCAGCTCACCGTTCCGGTTGCCCATATCTGGTTTTTCAGATCACTACCAAATAAAATTGGTGCTTTGCTCGGATTACCATCCAAGAAACTGGAAACCATCATTTATTACGAACGTTATGTGGTTATAAATCCTGGTATTAAAGAAGGTCTGAATTACCTTGATTTCCTGACAGAAGAAGAATATTTTAATATTCTCGAAGAACTGCCAAAAGAAAACCAGGCACTGGACGACACCGACCCCAATAAGTTTATTGCAAAAATGGGCGCCGAAGCTGTCTACGACCTTTTAACCCGCCTCAACCTGGATGAACTTTCATATACGCTCAGGGATAAAGCAAATAATGAAACATCACAACAGCGTAAGCAGGATGCTTTGAAACGCCTGCAGGTGGTTGAAGCTTTTCGTGAAGCCAACCTCCGCATGGAAAACAACCCCGGATGGATGATTGTTAAAGTTGTCCCGGTGATTCCGCCTGAATTGCGCCCGCTGGTTCCCCTTGATGGCGGAAGGTTTGCAACCTCCGACCTTAACGATTTATACCGCAGGGTTATCATCAGAAACAACCGTCTGAAAAGGCTAATCGAAATCAAAGCTCCGGATGTCATCCTGAGAAATGAAAAACGTATGCTCCAGGAAGCTGTTGATTCATTGTTTGACAACTCAAGAAAAGCAAAAGCTGTTAAAACAGAATCAAACCGTGCCTTAAAATCATTAAGCGACAGTTTGAAAGGTAAACAAGGCCGGTTCCGTCAGAATTTGCTCGGTAAACGTGTTGACTACTCCGGACGTTCTGTAATTGTGGTCGGCCCTGAACTGAAATTAAACGAATGCGGGATCCCCAAAGAAATGGCTTCGGAATTATTCAAGCCGTTTATCATTCGCAAAATGCTCGAAAGAGGCATTGTGAAAACGGTGAAATCAGCCAAGAAAATTGTTGACAGGAAAGACCCCGTTGTTTGGGATATTCTTGAAAACGTATTGAAGGGCCATCCTGTGATGCTCAACCGTGCTCCGACATTGCACCGCTTGGGTATTCAGGCATTTCAGCCAAAACTTATCGAAGGTAAGGCTATTCAGCTTCACCCATTGGTTTGTACCGCTTTCAACGCCGACTTTGACGGTGACCAGATGGCTGTGCACGTACCGCTGGGAAATGCAGCCGTGCTCGAAGCCCAGATATTGATGCTGGCGTCACATAATATTTTAAACCCAGCCAACGGCGCACCCGTTACTGTTCCTTCACAGGACATGGTTTTGGGTTTATATTATACCACTAAGGGAAGAAAGAGCATACCTGAGAATCCCGTCAGAGGTGAAGGGTATACGTTCTATGGCCCCGAAGAAGTGATTATTGCATTCAACGAAAAAAGGATTGACCTTCATGCTTTCATCAAAGTAAAAGTAGATGTAAAAGAAGATGGTAAAATTGTAAATAAACTTATCGAAACCACTGTTGGCAGGGTATTATTCAATCAGGTAGTTCCTAAGGAATATGGTTTTATTAATCAACTGCTGACTAAAAAAGCATTACGGGATATCATCGGAGATATTTTAAAAATAGCCGGAACCGCACGAACAGCGCAGTTTCTTGATGATATTAAAGAACTTGGTTTTACCATGGCTTTCAAAGGTGGGTTGTCATTTAACCTGGGAGACCTGGTAGTACCGGAAATTAAACCCGAAATGATTGCCAAAGCTGAGGATGAAGTTACTGAAATTAAAGGTAATTACGGCGCTGGCTTGATCACCAACAGCGAACGTTATAACCAGATCATTGACGTTTGGACACATACGAATTCACGCCTGACACAAACGCTTATGACCCAACTGTCAAAGCATATGCAGGGTTTCAATCCTGTTTATATGATGCTTGATTCAGGCGCCCGTGGTTCCAAAGAACAGATTCGTCAGCTGTGCGGAATGAGGGGATTGATGGCAAAGCCTCAAAAATCTGGCGCTACAGGTGGTGAAATTATTGAAAACCCTATTTTGTCGAATTTCCGCGAAGGGTTGTCCGTTCTTGAATATTTTATTTCAACTCACGGTGCCCGTAAAGGTCTTGCCGATACTGCTCTTAAAACTGCTGATGCCGGTTACCTTACACGACGCCTTGTTGACGTTACACAGGATGTGATTATTTCCGAACAGGATTGCGGAACCTTAAGAGGCTTGACAATTTCAGCGCTCAAAAAGAATGAAGATATTGTGGAAACCTTACATGACCGGATTCTCGGCCGTGTTACCCTTCATGATATTTATCATCCACAAACCGGAGAACTGATCATCAAAGCCGGCGAAGAACTTACCGAAGATATCTGCGATAAAATCGCTGATTCTCCTATCGACAGCGTGGAAATACGTTCCGTACTTACCTGCGAATCCCACCACGGGGTTTGTGCAAAATGTTACGGAAGGAACCTCGCCACCGCCCAACTGGTACAGAGAGGCGAAGCTGTTGGCGTTATTGCCGCACAGTCGATCGGTGAGCCTGGTACACAGCTGACCTTGCGAACATTCCACGTTGGTGGTGTTGCCGGTGTAAATATCGCTTCCATGTCGAAAATTGAAGCCAAATATGAAGGCGTACTCGAAATAGAAGAATTACGTTCTGTCCCTTATACCGACGAGGAAGGAAAATCCTTTGATGTGGTTATCGGACGTTCCGCCGAAATGAAAATCGTGGATAAGAATACACGCACAGTCCTCACTTCCAGCAATATTCCTTACGGATCAAACCTCTATTTCAAAAATGGTGATGTGGTTAAAAAGAATGATCTTATCTGCGACTGGGATCCTTTTAATGCG
>Ga0209098_1001300_pt1 | contig 24338 bp, 18 predicted proteins | sample AD_JPNHW1_MetaG_FD_184429 | JGI IMG/M metagenome (GOLD analysis project Ga0209098, IMG submission 184429) | Active sludge microbial communities of municipal wastewater-treating anaerobic digesters from Japan - AD_JPNHW1_MetaG (SPAdes) (version 2) | ecosystem: Engineered > Bioreactor > Anaerobic...
CTAAAGAGTCTCCCCGGGTTCCTGCATTTCTACCTTGCAGTTGAGCAGACGCCAAATATTTGAGATTCTGATCCGTCGAAAATATAACCTGAGCCCAGATTATAGCCGGGATAAAAAAAATTGTAAAAAAAAGTAGAATTATTTTTTTCATTGAAATTTAGCGGGTAAGGAAAGCTTTTACCACTTCGGAGATCATCTTATTATCAGCTTTTCCGGCCATTGCTTTTGAAGACAAACCAATCAATTTTCCCATATCTTTTAATTCGGAAATATTTTGGTCTGAAGCAATAGATTTTACTTGATCTAAGATTTCAGATTCAGATAAAAGTTTTGGTAAGTATTCGTTAATCACATCAAGTTGAGCGATCTCCTCCTGATAAAGATCTTCTCTATTTTGAGCTTTATATAATTCGGCAGAATCGCGACGTTGTTTTGCCAATTTCTGCAATGTCTTCATTTCCATCTCCTCCGTAATGACAACCTTCTCACCAGAAGTTTTAAGCAATAGAATGGCTGCTTTGATTGCTCTTAAAGCATTCAATTTTTCTTTTTCTTTAGCTAACATTGCTTTTTTGATATCCTCATTTATTCTTTCCTCTAAGCTCATAACTATTTGTTTTATAATTATTTTAAAAATAAATAAGGCTTTGATTTTTCAATCATTGCCCATTAATAAACCGGACTGCAAATATACTTACAATTTTATAAATATTAGGGCAAAAAGTTTAAAACAAAAGCTATATCTTTGCACCCCGTATTTAAAAGGTAAATCATGATTTCATTTTGTATTTGTTTATCGGTCTTAATTATCGGCTATTTTCTTTACGGGAAAATCACTGAAAGAATATTTGGTATTGACAAGAATGCAGTAACTCCTGCTCATCGTATGTATGATGGAGTTGACTTTGTACCGTTAAAAGGGTATAAGATTTTCATTATTCAATTTTTAAATATTGCAGGATTAGGGCCTATATTTGGAGCGATCATGGGGGCAAAATTTGGGACGGCATCTTTTTTATGGATCACATTAGGGTCTGTATTTATCGGAGCGGTACATGATTATATCCCCGGAATGATATCTTTGAGAAAAAATGGAGAAACGCTTCCTGAAATTCATGGAATGTATTTAGGAAAATATGTGCGTGAGATTATGCGCATTTTCATGATTATTTTGACTGTATTGGTTGGAGTTGTTTTTGTAGTAGGGCCTGCAACATTATTGACTACTATCACTCCGGAGTTTTTCAATTTAACATTCTGGATTATTGTAATTTTCATTTATTATTTACTAGCTACTTTATTGCCCATTGATAAAATTATTGGAAAGATATATCCCATATTCGGATTTTTCTTACTCATCATGGCTGTTGGGATATTGTTTAGTATTTTTTATTACAAACCTGAATTACCTGAATTTTGGGATGGAATGAGTAATCTGCATCCATTTGCCAAGAGTAATCCGATATTTCCAATTATGTTTATAACGATAGCATGTGGTGCTGTGAGTGGCTTTCACTCAACACAATCCACTTTAATGTCACGTTGTATGACCAGTGAGAAACAAGGGAGACCGGTATTTTATGGTGCGATGATCACAGAAGGGATTGTGGCATTAATCTGGGCAGCAGCTGCAACCTATTTCTTTCACCATACAGAGGCGGGGAAAGAGTTATATGTAAATGGAAATCCAACATTGGTTGTCAGTTTAATCACGCAGACCTGGATGGGAAGAATTGGCTCTGTTCTAGCTGTTTTAGGAGTCGTTTTTGCACCAATATCAACAGGAGATACTGCTTTTAGAATGGGTAGAATCATGGTTGCCGAGTTGTTTCATTTTGATCAAAAACCGATCAAAAACAGATTAGTGATCTCTATCCCTATGTTTGCAATTGCCATTATGGTATTAATCTGGAGTGTGACAGATAAAAATGGTTTTGATACAATCTGGAGATATTTTGCTTGGGGAAATCAATTCCTGGCAATGGTTACTTTATGGGCTTCCACTATTTATTTAGTTATGGAGAAAAAGTTTTATTGGATCACTTTTTTGCCGGCCATATTTATGACAATGGTTACCACCACATTTTTATTCATTGCAGAAAAAGAAGGGTTTGGATTAAGCCCTGTTATCGCATATAGTATCGGAGTTTTGATTACCCTATTCTGTACTACATTATTCCTAAACTGGAAACACAAATACAACAAAGGACGCATTTAACAATCAAATAAAAAATTAAAAAGATGTCACAGTACCTATCAAGTAATGTAACCAAAGTTACAACCAATCTTCTCAGGAAGATGAGAAATGAAGGGGAAAAAATTGCCATGTTAACAGCATACGATTATTCTACAGCCAAACTATTAGATCAAGCCAGAATTGATGTTATTTTGGTGGGTGATTCGGCTGCTAATGTGATGGCAGGTTTTAAGACAACGTTACCTATCACTTTAAACGAAATGATTTATCATGCGTCATCAGTTGTAAGAGCTGTTGAACGTGCTTTAGTGGTTGTTGATATGCCTTTCGGCACCTATCAAGGTAATTCTAAAGAAGCATTAGCTTCAGCCATTAGAATTATGAAAGAATCAGGTGCTGATGCTGTCAAAATTGAAGGTGGTGTTGAGATTTCTGAGAGTGTTGACAGGATTTTATCAGCCGGTATTCCCGTGATGGGGCATTTAGGCCTGATGCCTCAATCGATCAATCAATATGGAACATATTCGGTAAGGGGTACTAGTGAAAAAGAAGCTGAAAAAATATTAAAAGATGCTAAGATTCTGGAAGATCATGGTTGCTTTGGAATTGTGTTGGAGAAGATTCCTGCCGAATTAGCTAAATTAGTTACTGAATCTATCTCAATCCCCACTATTGGTATTGGTGCCGGACCTCATACGAGCGGTCAGGTTTTAGTTTTCCACGATATGATGGGCTACACTTTACAATTTTCACCAAGATTTTTAAGACGGTATCACAACTTTAGTAGAGAGATCGTCAACTCTGTTGAAAACTACATTCATGATGTTAAAACATCTGATTTTCCTAACAAAAATGAACAATATTAACAATGAATCCCATAATTGAAGAGATAGAACCCAGAATCCTTTATGAAGATAATCATTTGATTATTATTAATAAAAAGTCAGGTGAGATTGTACAAGCAGATAAAACGGGAGACACTCCTTTAGTTGAAAAAGTTAGAGAATATTTAAAAGTAAAATATCAAAAACCAGGAAATGTTTTTTGTGGTTCTGTTCATCGTTTAGACAGGCCGGTTAGTGGTGTCATTATTTTCACTAAAACATCTAAAGGGTTAGAAAGAATGTCTCAAATTATTAAAGATCGTAAAATATCTAAGATTTATTGGGCTATTGTGGAACAAAAACCCGAAAAAGAGTCTCAACGTTTGGTCCATTATTTAAGAAAAAATGAAAAATTAAATAGAAGCTTTGCCTCTGATACTCCTTCAGAGAATTCATTACGTGCCGAATTACATTACACTGTGATTGGGGCATCTCAAAATTATTGTCTTTTGGAGGTTGAACTATTTACAGGAAGACATCATCAGATCAGGGTTCAACTTTCAAGTATTGGATGTATCATTAAGGGAGACTTAAAATATGGTGCTAGAAGGCCAAATCCTGATGCTTCAATTGGACTTCACGCTAGGAGATTAGCATTCGAACATCCTATAACAAAAGTACCAATTGAGATCTTAGCAGAACCTTTGGGTGAACATTTTCGAAAAATATGGTATAATAATTAAAAACTCATTTAATTTTTTGGTATTTTTGCAGTCAATATAATATAACAATAAAAAAAACATAATATGAAAAAATTAATTACTCTTTTATTGATAACTATATCATTATCAGCATTTTCACAAGATCTAATTATAAGATATAAAGGAATTATTTATGAAAATAATGACACCATTTATGAAGTTCCTACTTCATTAAATACTGATAATTCCTATTATATTGATATTGAAAATACAACTTCTCAAATTTTGGAGGTATTGGTAATGAGAAATAATATTCCATTATTGGATGGTGCCACTACTCAATTTTGTATTGGTTCAGCATGTGTGACTGGCAACGCCAGTGAATTTCCACAAACCATTAATGCAGGTGAGAACTATTCACATGCTGCTTACGGCGATCAAGCATTTCATATTTTTTATAATCCTAATGGAAATTATGGCGTTTCATTATTAAGATTCGCAATTTTTGATATAACCAACCCTGCAATCTCAACTGTTTTCTACCTAAGACTAGATAATACTCAATCTATTCAAAACAATAACAATTCAGAAACTTTAAATGCTTATCCAAATCCTACTTCAAATAGAGTTACAATTGAACATAATTTAAATTCAAATTATGGTCAGACTGAATTGGTAATCAGAAACATTACTGGTTCTGTTTTATATTCTAATCCTATCAATGGTTCTTCAAAAACTAATGTTTCTTTAGAAGATTTCAGTGCAGGAATCTATTTCTACTCTATTGAAAATCAGGGAAAAACAATCGCAACAAAAAAATTGATCGTAAAATAATTATTTTATAAATCATTGACAAATACAACGGTAACACTTAGGCCTGTTATTGACAGTTCCCGGGAACATTTTTCCGGGAATTTTCTTGTTTATCTTAATGAAACACATAACTTACCTACCATTATTTTGTTTATTAGTCTTATTTTAATTACGATAATCTTTGTTGCTTATCATCAAAAATTCTCATTACTATTTACTTCATTATTTTCCCAAAGACATTTATCTCAATTGCAAAGAGAAGGTAAACTAGCAAATAGAAACCTTTTTATATGGGTTCACAGCATTATTTTTCTCATTCAAGCACTTTTTCTCTATATTATATTAGACTATTTTTTTCCGAAAGTATTTAATCTAATTGATCCTAACATCCTTTATTTTATCATTCTTGGTATTGTAATTATTGACTTCATCCTAAAAAGATTTTTCTCTTTTGGATATTTTAAAACATTTGATTATATAGATGAATTAGCATCATATAAAATGTATAAAATGTTGTTTAATTTTACGAATACGATTCTATTAATGATTATCATTCCCCTAAGTTTATATACAAATGAATGGAAACTAATATGGATCTATTTTCTCATTTTAATCATCACTTTCTCAATCACTTCATATAAAATCTTCACAATAAACCCAAAAAGAATCAAATTATTTCAATTTTTTATTTATTTTTGCACTCTTGAAATTTTACCTTATTTGGTGGTATTAAAATTTTTAATATTTTTAAATAAGTAACTAATAATGAATGGTTTAAAGTTCTAAAAAATGAAAATCAAAAACATCTTAATTTCTCAAATTGCACCGGTTGATTTTGAAAAATCTCCTTATGCTGAGTTAAAAAGAAAATACAGCATCAATATAGATTTTTATAAATTCTTTAAAATAGAGAGTGTCCAAGCCATTGATTTTAGAAAATCTAAGATTAACATCCTTAACTATACTGCATTAGTTTTTGCAAGCACTACAACAATTGATCATTTTTTTACTCTAGTTAAGGAGTTGAGACTTGACATTCCGGAATCTATGAAATATTTCTGTATTACTGATCAGATTGCTCATTATCTTCAAAAATACATCCCTTACAGAAAAAGAAAGATCTTTTTCGCAAAAAATAACAATCCGGCTGGAATTTTTGATCTTTTATTAAAAAATAAAGAACATAAGTTTTTGATACCATGTGGAGCAGATGGTTTGGGTACTCAGTATGCAGATTTCTTCGAAAAACATGCGATCGAATACAATCAAGCAGTTGTTTTTAATACTATTCCTGCTGACTTAAAACATGATGTCGATATTAGTAAATATGATATGATTGTTGTGTTTAGTCCATCCGGAATTCAATCTCTTAAAGCAAACTTTCCGGAATTTGAACAAGGGGAGATTGCATTCGGAGCATTAGGAACAGCCGCTGCAGAAGCAGTTAAAGCTGAGGGATGGACTTTACATGTTGAAGCTCCTACTAAAGAAGCTCCATCCATTACTGTGGCCCTTGACCACTTCTTGAAAGAAAATGCTACAAGAAGAAGATAACCTCACCCAAAAAAACTCTTTTGCAAAAACAGAGCGAATTTGTTCAAACAAGATTATTAAAGATCTAATTGTACAAAATAAAACGCTTTTTGTTTATCCTTTTAAATGTTATTATTCTATAGAAGAAACTGGAATTCAAAGTAATACAAACCAGATTGTTATCAGTGTCTCTAAAAGATTATTTAAAAGAGCTGTCGATAGAAACTTATTAAAGCGTAGAACTAAAGAAGCTTATCGGATCAATAAATATAGTTTAATTTGTTCTGGTGATGACACTAAACAAATTCAGTTTAAGATACTTTTAGTATATATTGCAAAAGAAATTCTAACTTATCAACAAATCGAGAAAAGTTTAGTTCAAGTCTTAAAATTGTTATCTAAAAGAGACCCATCAATCCAAAATTAAAAAATACCTTTTTCCTCGGAGGGGAATTTTTAAACTCTCTATAAATCAGCTAAAAAGCAAAACATTTCCTTAAAAGTTAAAAAAAATTAAAAAAATCGACAAGAGACAATATTAATAATATAATAATATTGTATTTTTGCGGTTTGAATTTTTCAAAACGAATAACTGAATAAATCGAAATACTAAATCAATTATGAAGATATCATTAAACTGGCTTAAACAGTACATCTCTTTCAATTTACCTCCTGAAGAAACAGGAAAATTATTAACTAGTTGCGGATTAGAAGTAGAATCAATTGAAATATTTGAAACGATTAAAGGTGGTTTAAATGGATTTATTGTTGGGGAGGTAATTACTTGTGAAAATCATCCTGATTCTGACCATTTGCATATCACTACTGTAAATATTGGACAAGAACAACCTCTTAATATTGTCTGTGGTGCATCTAATGTGGCTGCAGGACAAAAAGTTATTGTTGCTACAATCGGTACTACTTTATACCAAAATGACTCCTCTTTTGTAATTAAAAAATCTAAGATCAGAGGTGCTGTGTCAGAAGGAATGATTTGTGCAGAAGATGAAATGGGTGTTGGTACATCTCATGATGGAATTATGGTTCTTCCACAAGAAACTCCAGTTGGGATACCTGCTTCAAAATATTTTAAAATTGAAACCGATTACATCTTTGAAATTGGGATAACACCTAACAGAAGTGATGCAACTTCCCATTTTGGTGTTGCAAGGGATCTATTTGCTGTTTTAAAACACAATAATATTCCTTGTTCACAACTTTTATTACCAAGTACAACGGATCTAATTCCAATTTCAAAAAAACAAAAGATCACAATTGATATTGAAAATATCGCTTCTTGTCCTAGATATACAGGCCTTTGTTTTGAAAATATTACTGTAACGGATTCTCCTGCATGGCTTCAAAACAGACTAAAATCTATTGGGATCAGGCCCGTAAACAATATTGTTGATATTACCCAATTCGTCATGTTTGAAATTGGTCAGCCATTACATGCTTTTGACAGTGATTATATTAAAGGGAATCATGTCATAATAAAAAATTTACCTTCTGAAACCCCTTTTATTACTTTGGATGGGAACGAAATCAAATTACATGAGGATGATCTCATGATTTGCAATCAAGAGGATGGGATGTGTATTGCCGGTGTATATGGCGGATTAAATTCCGGAGTGACAGACAAAACAAAGAATATCTTCTTGGAAAGTGCTTATTTTAATCCTGTTTCCGTCAGAAAAACTTCAAAAAGACATGGCTTAAAAACAGATGCTGCTTTCCGTTTCGAAAGAGGCTGTGATCCTGATGTAACAGTTTATGCTATCAAAAGAGCTGCCAACTTGATTCAAGAAATTGCAGGAGGAACTTTAGTATCTGAAATTATTGATGTTTATCCATCTGAAATAGAAAAACCAACTATCTCCATTTCTGTTGGTGAAGTTGAAAAACTGATCGGTAAGCATATTGAAATCAATACTATTTCAAACATATTACTCTCTTTAGGATTTGAAATTCATCATGTAGATGTAGATCAATTATTAGTAACCGTTCCTCTTAATAAAACTGACATTACCAGGCCGGTAGATCTTATTGAAGATGTTTTAAGAATTTACGGGTACAACAATGTAGAAATCCGTGAAAATTTTGAATATATTCCCAGTTCAAAACTGCAATCTACACAATCTAAATTACAAAAATCATTATCTCTTTATCTTTCCGGTTTAGGATTTAATGAAATTATGAATAATTCGATTATAACCAAAAATTATTCTGAAATCTTTGATTTTATTGATGAAAAAGAAAGAGTTGACTTGGTAAATCCATTAAGTAGTGATTTGAATGCGATGAGACAATCCCTACTTTTCTCAGGTTTAGAAACGATCCTTAGAAATTCAAATACCCGTAATACTAACCTACAACTCTTCGAATTTGGTAGAACATACCATATCAAGGCAGATAGTAAAAAAGGGGATGATGTGAAGAAAAGATATCTGGAAAAAGAGGTTATGTCAATATTCCTCACCGGTGAAAAAACTGAAAACTCCTGGAACCAATCCAGTGTTGAAGTAGATTTTTTCATGTTAAAGAATGTCGTGCATAATATTTTATCAAAAATTAATTTCCCCACAGATGCGATTGTTTCCAGACAAGGATCTGCGCTATTTTTAGAACATTTGATTTATTCAGTGGAAAATAGTGATTTGGTACAATTTGGACAAGTTCATCCAAAAATATTAAAACAATTTGATATTAAGAAACCGGTATTTTATGCTGAAATCAATTTTGAACTTTTGTATTCATTATCAACAATGAATAAAGTACTTTATAAAGCGATCCCGGCATATCCTACTGTAAAAAGAGATTTAGCATTGGTCGTGGATAAAGCAGTTACTTATGCTACTTTAGAGAATATTGCCTATAAATTTGGCACCTCGAAGTTAAAGAAAGTAACTTTATTCGACGTTTATGAAGGTGAAAAGATAGAAAATGGGAAGAAATCTTACGCGTTAAACTTTGTACTTCAACATGATGAAAAGACATTGACAGATGAGGATATTACAAAAACTATGAACAAACTAATTGCTGCATTTGAGCGTGAATGTGGTGCTAAACTAAGATAACCGAATGATAATCATCAATTCATTAGACCATTTTCCAAAAAACAAAGAAGCTGTAGTCACTATTGGCTCTTTTGATGGTGTACATCAAGGTCATAAACAAGTACTGAGGCAACTAACTGAAACAGCATCTGCTAAGGGGATGGTAAGTGTTGTGATCACATTTCATCCTCATCCACAAGAAGTTTTACATCACAAATCTGACTTTTTTCTCATATCAACTTTCGAACAAAAAAAGAGGCTCCTTTGCGAAGAATCGATTGATTATCTCATGGTGATCCCTTTTTCAAAGGAGTTTGCTGAGTTAACATCGGAACAATTTATCAAAGATGTTTTATTGGCCAAAATTGGAGCGAAAGCAATAGTTATGGGGCCTAATCATCGGTTTGGTAAAAACAGAGAAGGGGATTACGAATCCACACATGAATTATGTGAAAACAATGGTATTGAAGTAATTAAAATCAATGAATTTGTACTTCATGACATAGCTGTCAGATCTACACAAATAAGAAAAAAGATAATTGAAAAAGATTATATAGGGGCGGAAGAGTTATTAGGTCACTCTTTATTTATTAAAAAAGACTAATTTTTCAAAAACAAATAAAATGAGCAAACAACTAATCATCGTTGAGTCACCTGCCAAGGCTAAAACTATTCAAAAATTTATTGATAAAGATTTTGAAGTGATCTCTAGTAAGGGTCATGTTCGTGATTTACCTCAGAAAGATATCGGAATTGATATTACGAAAGGGTTTATTCCTAACTATGAAATCATGGCGGATAAGAAAAAACTGATTGCAGACATCAAAAAAATGGCTCAGGAAGCAGAATGTGTGATGTTAGCAACCGATGATGACCGCGAAGGTGAAGCGATCTCCTGGCATTTAATGGAAGCCGCACAAATCCCTGCTCATAAAGTTAAAAGAATTGTTTTTCATGAAATTACTAAAACTGCTATTGAGAAAGCTATTCAAAATCCAAGGGAATTGGATATTGATTTAGTGAATGCTCAACAAGCCCGTAGAATATTAGATAGACTTGTAGGATTTGAACTTTCTCCTGTATTATGGAGAAAAGTTAAACCTCAACTCTCAGCAGGTCGCGTTCAGTCTGTTGCTGTAAAGCTAATAGTAGAAAGGGAAAGAGAAATTATTAAATTTAACACTACCTCATCTTATAAAGTGGTTGGAAACTTCTACCCTGACGGAAATAAAAAGATGGAGTTTGATGCAGACTTAAATCATCGTTTTGACACTAAAGAGGATGCTTTAAATTTTTTAAATGATTGTAAAGAAGCTCATTTTCACATCTCTACCATTGAAAAAAATCCGGCTAAGAAATCTCCTTCACCTCCTTTTACAACATCAACTTTACAACAGGAAGCTTCTAGAAAGCTAGGCTATTCTGTTAGTAAAACCATGGTTATCGCTCAACAGTTGTACGAAGCCGGTTATATCACATACATGAGAACTGACTCCGTTGTATTATCTGACTTTGCAATACATACTGCAAAAGAGGAGATTGAAAAATTGTTCGGTAAAGAATATTCTAAAACCAGAAAATATGTCTCTAAAACCAAAGGAGCACAAGAAGCGCATGAGGCTATCAGACCAACTATCATGGCAAATCAAACAATCCCCGGTGATACTTTTGCTAAGAGATTGTATGAGTTGATCTGGAAGAGAACCATCGCTTCCCAAATGAGTGATGCAGAAATTGAAAAAACAGTCATCAATATTCCAATTTCAAACAGATCTGAAAAATTTGTTGCAACCGGAGAAGTTGTTCAATTTCAAGGTTTCTTAAAAGTGTATATTGAATCTAAAGATGAAGAGGATGAGGACATCAAAGGTTGGCTTCCTCCTGTTTCTAACGGAGATCTTTTGAATGCTAAAGAAATTAAAGCGACTCAAAGATATTCACAACCACCAGCTCGCTATACTGAAGCCAGCTTGGTAAAAAAACTGGAAGAATTGGGGATCGGAAGACCATCAACGTATGCTCCAACCATCACAACAATCCAAAAAAGAGAGTATGTCATTAAAAACAATCGAGTTGGTAGTGAAAGAGAATATTTCCAGTTGATCCTCAAAAAGGGAGAGATTACCGATACCGGGAAAATAGAAAAATTTGGAAGTGAAAAAGACAAACTTTTTCCTACAGACATAGGTATTGTAGTAAATGAATATTTGCAAAATAATTTTGAAGATATCATGGATTATGGCTTCACGGCTGAAGTTGAAAAAGAATTTGATGAAATCGCAGAAGGACGTAAAGTTTGGCAAAATATGATTGATCAATTTTACCAAAGTTTTCATGCATCCATAGAAAATGCCATTTCTCATTCTTCTAAAGCAAGTGGGGAAAGATTACTTGGTCAGGATCCAAAAACTTTATCAAATGTTTATGCAAAACTAGGAAAATACGGTCCAATGGTTCAGATTGGTGAAAACTATGAAGATAAAAAACCTAGATACGCCAGAATGAAATCAACCCAATTTATAGATACTATCACTTTGGAGGAAGCCCTTGATCTTTTCAAATTACCTCGAACATTAGGCGAATTTGAAGGAAATGAGGTTTCTATCGGAATGGGGAAATTTGGTCCATACATCAAATATGGAAAATCTTATGTTTCTTTCCCAAAAGATGAAGAACCTACTGAAATTGAACTAGATAGATCTATTGAATTGATTAAAGAAAAAATTCAACAAGACAAAGATAGAGCACCCAGACTTTTAGGTTCATACAATGATTCTGAAATTCATGTTGCTATTGGAAAATTTGGTCCCTATATCAAATATAATGATCAAAACATGACCCTTGAAAAAGGGATGAATCCCGGAACCATGACATTGGCTGATGCAATCAATCTGATTGAAAACATCAAAACGAAAAACGTTATTGCTTCATTTAAAGAGAGTGAACAAGTTAAAGTGGTAAACGGAAGATACGGTGCTTACATCACCAATGGAACTGATAACTTTAAAATTCCTAAGGGTACTGTTGCTGAAAATTTGACTTATGCTGACTGTATGGAAATTATTAAAAATACTGCCCCAACAGCTAAAAAAAGATTCCCACGTAAAAAATAGTTATCATGGATATTGGCCCCTATTTCGACCCTATTGATCTTGAATCTTTGGATTTTTTTACTCTGAACGATCATCCTCAGAGATTGTTAAATCAGATTTGGTTTACCAATACACTAGAAGAAGTTTCCTTAGAAAACATGCAAATTGCTATCGTAGGGGTTCCAGAAGCAAGGAATGCTTCTCAAAATGATGGGTCTACTTTTGCTCCTGATGAAGTGAGAAGAGAACTCTACAGATTGTATTGTTGGAATAAACCTGTCAATATTATCGATTTGGGAAACTTAAAAATTGGAAAAACAGTAGAGGATACTTATGAAGTTTTAAGTGAAATATTAGCACATCTCATTGAAAATAAAGTGATTCCAATCATTTTAGGAGGAAGCAATGACCTGGCTTTTGCTAATTATAGAGCCTATGAGAGACTCGAACATGTCGTAAATATCGTTTCTGTAGATTCCTGTTTCGATTTGGGCAATGAAAATATGCCTATTACTTCCAATGCTTATCTGAATAGAATCATTCTACAACAGCCTAATTATCTTCTTAATTATGCCAATATTGGTTTTCAGACCTACATGAACAGTCCTGAATCGATTGAACTCATGGAGAACCTATTTTTTGAAACCTACCGTGTTGGCCTTTTAAGACAAGACATGGAGGAGGTGGAACCCATCGTTCGGAATGCAGAGATGGTTTCTTTAGATCTGTCAGCTGTTCGTCGGGGTGATGCTCCCGGAAATCCAAACGCTTCATCCAATGGATTTTACGGTGAAGAGATTTGTCGCGTGGCCATGTTTGCCGGTATCAGCGATAAACTTTCCTCTTTTGGAATCTATGAATTCAATCCTTCGATGGATTATAACAACCAGACTTCACAATTGATTGCTCATATCATCTGGTACTTTGTAGAAGGTTTTAATAATCGTGTTGGAGATACTGTTTTTAAAGATAAAAATCTATATATCAAACATTCCGTAGCTGTTTCCAACCATATCGATGACTTGGTTTTTTATTGCAGCAAGAAAACCGGAAGATGGTGGATGGTGGTTCCTATCAATAGTAAAAAATCTGATACAACACAAAAATATTACTTGCCTTGCTCCGTTAAAGATTATGAATTAGCTTGTACGGATGTTATCTCAGACAGATGGTGGAAAGCTTTTAACAAATTAAATCGTTAAGATCTGATTTTGTGCTGATTAACAATGAAAAAAATATTTTTTTCTTTCTTTTTAATAACTTTTATCGGGGTTGCTGTCGCTCAGCAAAAAGACACCCATTTCAACCCTAACTCTGATTTACAAACCATTTCCACTAAAGGAATAATGGATACTTTCATGAATAATTTATGGAAGGATTACTGGTTATTATCAGGTGAAGCCGGATTAAATCTAGCACAAACGGATCAATTCAACTGGTCAGAAGGGGGATACAGTCATTTCAACTCCATTGCAAATTTAAAGTTAAAATTAATCTATAAAAAGAAAAAACTTGCATGGGAATCATTAATAGACAATGAATTAGGAATTCTATACTCGTCTGAATTGGTTCCAACCTGGAGAAAATCTGCTGATAAGATTAACTTTTCTTCCAAATTTGGATATGAGATTGCTGAAAAGTTCTTTATCACCGGGTTGGTAACTTTTAAGTCTCAGCATGCTGATGGATATCGTTATCCGCAACAATACGGGAACCTCACTGAGCCCAAAAAGATCACCAGCTTTTTATCTCCGGCATATACTGATATCTCTTTTGGTATTGACTGGAAATACAATGAACATTTCTCGTTTTACTTCTCCCCTGCTGCAGGTTTGATCACCAGTTGTCCTGATTCGCTTTTAAGGGCAGATTACGGCGTTCCTGTTGACAAAAGAAGCATTACCACAGTAGGACCCAAAATGAAAGCTACAGTGAACACAACGGTCTGGAAAGGGGTAAAAATTGCAACTGTATTAGAGTTATATACTCCATACAGTGATCCCGATCAAAAATTTGGAAATTTCAAAGTAGATTGGGACTTAGCGCTCTCCTATCAATTCTTAAAGATGCTCAATTTTAGAATAACCACTTCCCTAAGATACAATGAAAAAGTAAAGTTTGATGAATGGGAAAACGGCATGGATCATCCACGTACCCGGATCCGGAGAGTTCAGTTTAAAGAAATTATTGGAGTTGGGTTGGTATATACTTTTTCGGATACGAAATGAAATTGAGGTAAGAAGTAAGAGGTAAGAGGTAAGAGGTAAGAAGTAAGAAGTAAGAAGTAACAGGTAAGAGGTAAGAAGTAACAGGTATTTCTGGAGTTTTAGGTTTGGGGTATTGGGTTTTAGTTGTAGGAGCGCAAAGTCTCTCAAAGTTATTAGAAGTTTCTCAAAGTAATTGTTTTACAAATTTATTCAGTTTAATAATTGACATTTTTCGTTTAATATCTTCAATCATTTTTCCATGTAAATTCGATTAATATCATTATATGGTTTCATTAATTCAACATATAATGGAATGGCAAGTAAATTTTTTGAATTCTTTTTATGATTAATAAGTTTTGTACGTATATTATAACATACATATATGTTTTTATTATAACATTGTAATTCTAAAGGTTTATATTTCTCTAAAAAATTTTCATATTCATCAATTATAACGATATATATCATTTTAACTTTCAATAACATATAATAGGTCCCCGTCTCAATAAATGGACATCTATTATTGTAAAATGATAAATGGGAATCATCTTTTAATGAGACTCCTTGAGAGTGCAATATAAAATCATTTATTAGTCTATTATCTACAATATCTTTACTGTTAGGATAATTTAAATAATGATTTGCTTTATAATCGATTAAAAGAGGTTGTTCTTTTAAATCATTCAATCTATTTATAATCAATGAGTCGGAATATGATAAATCAATTGAATCCAAGGGATAAATATATAGAGGTATTAGAAATAGAGTATTTGCAATAAAATATTTTTGAATAATAGAATCAATATAATTCAATAGAAAAGTATCTTTTTTTGAAATAAAATTATATTTATTATCTCCAGTTATTAAATGCGATTGAAAATCTGGAATTATTTTGTTGTCTTTTTCAAGAATCACAACTTTAAGTGTATTAGGATTATTTACTTTATCATCTGGAAGACTACTCGAAATTAGAGAATCTGAATTATAATTAAAAATGGATAAAATATATACTTCTGAACTGTCAATAGATTCAATTTTTTGTCCATTTGCCAATAAAATATTACAAAGAAATACTGTTGATAAAATTAAAATTTTAAAAAGAGGTAAAGTCTTCATCTTCTGAATATTTAATTTATTAAAAAGCAAATATAGGAAAAATTCTTATTGAATGATTGGTTGAACTTAATCTGTGGAAATCTGTTTAATCAGTGTCATCTGTGTGCTATTTTTACAAATAAGCCGCTAATACACTAATAACAAACGAATTACCTGTTACTTCTTACCTCTTACTTCTTACCTTTTACCTCTTACCTTTCACTTCCTTTCCCCTTTCGCCTTTTGCCTTTCGCCACATTAGCACATTAGTTTCTTCCGTAAAACTCCAAAATCCGGATTCTGAAAATATAATCAAATTTTGACTGAATAAGTTGTGATTCTGCTTTTAAATATTTATTCTTGGCATCATTGAATTCGTAGCTGCTGGAAGCTCCCTCTTCGTATCTGATCTTTTCGTATTCAAATGCGATTTTGGAAGATTGATAATATTCTTTGGCAGATTGGTATCTTTCTTTGGCCGCGATTGCATTGGCATATGCCTGTTGAATCTCTTTAATTAAATTCAATTTTCCCTCTTCCATTTGGTATTCCTGGGATTTTACATTCAATTTAGCTAATCTAACATTATCATAAGTAGCCAGTTTGTCAAAAATGGGTATAGATAATGAGACACCTACTACTTGTCTTGAATTGTTATTAAATTGGGTATTGAATGGGGTATTAGGATATTCAGCTGTAGGGGTAAACATGTAATTGTAACCGGTACCATAGTTTGCAAATAAGCTAAGTGAAGGGTACCATGAGGATTGCGCAATTCTAATATCGTTTTTGGCTTTGTCAATTTTGTTCAAAGCAGCTTTGATCGCGGGTCTGTTTTGTATAGCGCTGTTGATTAATCCGTCAACATTTATTTCTCTAGATAAAAGTTCATCAATTAGGTATGTTTTATCCATTGAAACACTATCAAACTGAGCTACATTGGGATAATTGATCAACTGAGCCAAATCAAGAATCGAAATATGAAGTGAATTTTCAGCTTCCACAACATTGTAGTGATCATTGGCTAATGTTGATTTTGCAACATAAAGGTCAGCATCTGAACTTTTCCCGTTTTGAACAAGAAGTTCAGTTTTTTTGACCATGTCGATTGATATCTGTTCCTGAACTTTGGCAACTTCTAAAATTTCTCTGTTTAAAAGTACTTGAAGATAATAGGCCATAACATTAATTTCCACACTTTCACGTACTTGTTGTAATTCATAAACAGATGATTGCAAGTCAAATTGATTAGATTTGATTTGATAAAAGGTTCTGAATCCCTGAAAAAGGTCCATATTCAAACCAAGTCCAAAGGATGTTGAAGTTTGGTTTCCGGAAACGATCAATGAAGATGCTACCTGAGATCTTCCAAAATCAAGATTTTGACCAACAGATGCGGAAACGGAAGGTAGAATCCCCATTTTTGTTGAATGACTTTGAATTTGTTTATTTTGAAATTCCAAAATCTTTTGTTTCACTGTAAAACTATTCTGTAAAGCAAATGAGACACAGGAATCTAAGGTCCATTGTTGTTTTTCCTGTGCATTTACAAGGAAATTAGAGAATACAAATAAACCTATAATGAAAGAGGTTGCTACCTTTTTTGAACTTCCATTTAACTTTTTGAAAAAATTGTTGCTCATATTTTTCTTTTATCTTGTTTAAAAATTCTACAAATTGTTGTTTTAGAAAACAATTGGCAAATATAAGTAACTTTTCGTTTATGAAGTAGCTTTCACAAAAAAATTGTACATTTGCATCTATAATCTAAAATTAAAAATGGAGGAGAGTATCATTTACGGGATTCGCCCAATATTAGAGGCGATTGAGAGTCAAAAAACGATTGACAAAATATTTATACAAAAGGGGTTAAAGGGTGATCTCTTCAAAGAATTCTTTTACCTTGTTCGTCAAAACAAAATTCCTTTTCAATATGTTCCTATTGAAAAATTAAACCGATTAGTGAGGGGAAATCACCAGGGTGTGGTAGCTTTTATCTCAGCGATCGAATATCAAAGCATTTTTGATGTACTTCCGGGGATTTTTGAAACTGGGAAACCACCATTTATATTGATTCTTGATAAAATCACTGATGTTAGAAATGTTGGAGCAATTGCTCGTTCAGCTGAATGTGCAGGTGTAAATGCTATCGTACTTCCGCTGAACGGTGGGGCTCAATTAAATGAGGATGCAGTTAAAAGTTCCTGTGGCGCATTATTCAAAGTACCAATATGTCGGCATTCCAATCTGGTTGAGGTGATCCGCTATCTAAAAGATTCCGGTATTGAAGTGGTCGGAGTAACAGAAAAAGCAAAACAGTATCATTATCAAAAAGATTATAAAAACCCGATTGCTTTTATTATGGGTAATGAATATGAAGGGATTGCCTGGGATTACCTAAGAGAATGTAATGATTCTGTACAAATACCAATGGTTGGAACTATAGATTCATTAAATGTATCTGTTGCAACCGGTATTATTCTATTTGAAGTAGTTAAACAGAGACTTGCAGAATAAAGTTATATGAAAAAAATTGGCATTCTTTCAGATTCTCATGGATATACGCATCCAAGACTCTTTGATTTCTTTAAGGAGTGTGATGAAATATGGCATGCAGGTGATATGATGAGTGACAGCATATTAACTGATTTACAAGCTATTACAAAGGTACGAGCTGTTTACGGAAATTGCGATGGTTGGGATGTTCGTTCTAACTGTAAAGAAATTGAAGTATTTGATTGTGAACAACATAAGGTTTTTTTAAAACATATTGTTGGAAGGCCGGGGAAATATGAAAAAGAGGTTTTAGCAATGATCCAAAAATCGAGTCCTACCATTGTTGTAGCTGGTCATTCCCATATTCTAAAAGTTCAATTTGATCAATTACACCAGTTTCTATTTATCAATCCCGGAGCATCAGGAAAGTATGGAATTCACAATCACATTACTTTTTTAAGATTTGAAATTGATGGTTCAACCATTTCAAATCTTGAAGTTTACGACGAACCAAGATAAACTAAAAATTTATTGATTTGACAACTTAATCATTTCAAAATGGCTAAAAGAAAGAAAAAAGACACTATGTTAAGCAATTCTCCTCTTGGGTATCTGCTTTGTAGAGTTATCCGAGATGAAAATAAAACCCCAACAGACATAGAAATCGTTGAAATTAATGCAGCATTTGAAGATTTATTTCAAATGAAATCTGAAACAATTGCCGGTGAATTAGTTTCTAATATAGATCCCCATTATTTTTCTGAACACCCTGATTGGATCCCTTTTTTTGAGAGTATTTCCAAAACAGGAATCTCAACCTATTTTGAGCAATATGAAAAAATGCTCAAAAAATGGTTTAACATCAATGCGTTTTACAACAAGGACGAATGTTATACTTTTTTATTTCAAGATATTACAGATCAAAAGATTATTTCTGAAGCCTTAGAAAGATTCATGTCATTCAATATTAAAAATATTGATTATAATTATATTGCGGAAAAAGCGAAAGAGATCTCAGGAGCAAAATATGTGATTTTCAATAAATATGTAGAAAGTTCAAATTCATATAAATGTGTTGGAATTTCTCAATTTAATGAAAGTCTGGAAAAAGCTATTTCCACTTTGGGGTTTGATTTTAGAGAAAAAATCTGGACTTTTGATGAAACAACGGAGGACATCATCTCACATCAAAAAACGACCCGTTTTGAATCATACAGTGATTTGGCGGGGATGTTAGTTTCTAAAAAAATCATAAATAGTGCCGCCAGAATCTTTGGGTTAGGACACTGTTATCTGGTTAGGAGTACAGTGGAAAAGACCATTTTAGGTGACTTTGTTTTGGCTTTTGGAAAAAAGAATGAATTAAAGAATAAAGAATTGATGGAGACCTACTCCGATATGGTGGGGATGTTGATAAATCGATTAAATTTTGAACAATCCTATTCAAATGTTAATAAGGAATATCAATCTTACAAGAGTTTTAGCGAACTCGTTGTAAACAATACTTCTGATACTATTGCTGTCGTTTCTTACTCCATGAACCCTACTTACGAATATGTAAGTCCTTCGGTTTATAAAAACTTAGGTTATTCACCAGAATACTTTATTGGAAAACATGTATGGGATTTGGATATTATCCATCCCGATGATAAAACCAAATTACAAAATATTCTAGCACAATATCATGATAACAAAAATAATTTAAAGGGAATTCCAATAAAAGGATCTACCTCAGAGAGTCTAGAATATAGGTTAAAAGATCGATCCGGAAAATGGATAACCGTTCAGAGTTCGGCAACACTAGCCGGGAATCAAATCATTTTGGTGGAAAGAAATATCACAGAAAGTAAAGAGTTGGAACAAGAAATAACGGACCTTTTCTATATTAACTTAGATATTCTATGTACATTCGACAAAAAAGGAAACTTTAAAAAAGTAAGTGATGAATGGTATAATCTACTTGGATATAACCAAAAAGATTTAAAACGCCTTAATTTACGTGATATTATTCATCCGGAAGATTATGATACAACTCTATACGCGTTAGTAAAACTTACAAGCAACAAGAAAATTACGCATGTTGTCAACAGATGTCGTCATCAAAATGGCAGTTATAGAATCCTAGAATGGAGAATCAATAAGACAGGTGATAATTTTGTTGCCTCAGCCCGAGATATTACAACTCGAAGACAAGCAGAAAATGAGATTGCACATATCACGAAAATGCAAGAGCTGCTCATTAAAATTTCATCCGATTATATCAATATAAATATTGAAAAAATTGATGAAATTATCAACAACTCTCTAACAGAAATTGGAAGTTTTGTCAAAGCTGACAGAGCCTACATTTATGAATATCACTGGGATCAAAATACTGCTAAAAAAACTTATGTTTGGTATACTGAAAAACTGACACGTGGGGATTTTCAAATTCAACATATCCAGTTAGAACAAATCCAAAGTTTTGCCAATGTTCATCAAAAAGGGAATTTAGTTTCTTTAAGTAACATTAATGATTTGTCGGATCAAGACCCAATAAAAGACTATTTTACTTCTCAAAGGGTTAAAAGTATTATTACCATTCCGATGATGGATAACAATGAATGTATTGGATTTGTAGGATTTGATGCCGTTTTAAATTTTCAATATTTTTCAGAGAAAGAGGAGGTGCTATTAGGAATCTTTGCTGAGATGTTAGTAAATATGAAAAATAGGGTGAAGTCATTTAATATGATCAGTCGACAATTTGAGATTCAAAAACTAATAACTTCTATTTCGTCTGATTTTGTTGGAGCAAATTTTCAAAATATTGATTCGAAAATTAAGTCGATGTTGTACGAAACAGCTCATTTTTTTGAAGCCGATCGTTCATTTATAATCCATTTTAAAGAGGAAACGCAGGAAGCTTTTTTTACCAATGAATGGTGTGATGAAAGATTTTTAACAAAGCTGAAGAAGAACCATAAACTATCCTATAATACCATTCCATGGTTATTAAATGAACTCAAAAAAAATCATGCAGTAAATATAGCTGAAGTAAAGGATCTACCCATAGAAGCAGCTTCAGAAAAGAAAATCTGTATGGATATCAACATCAAATCGTTTTTATGGATCCCTATTGTATATAAAAACAAGATTCTGGGGTGTCTCGGGTTTGATGCTGTTAAAGCTAATAAAGCATGGGATTCTAACGAATTAAAGGTTCTACAAGTAATTGCCAATATTTATGCAGAGTCTATTTCAAAAGTACAAATTGAAAAAGAACTTATTGAAGCCAAAAATGTAGCAGAAAGTGCAAATAAAGCCAAAACAGAGTTTCTTTCCAATATGAGTCATGAAATTAGAACCCCTTTGAATGGAGTTATTGGATTTACTGAATTATTAAAAAATACGTCCTTAAACACAATTCAACAAGAATATCTATCGAATGCCATCACATCAGCTAATTCATTATTAGGCATTATCAGTGATATTTTAGACTTTTCAAAAATTGAAGCCGGAAAGCTCGATCTTGAGTTTATAAAAACTGACTTGATTAATTTAGTAGAAAGTGCGTCAGATATTATAAAAATTCATGCTTCAAAAAAGAATCTAGAATTGCTTTTAAATATTCAACCTGATACTCCTCGTTATGCAGTTGTTGATCCTGTAAGATTAAAACAAATCTTAGTAAATCTCTTAAATAATGCAGTAAAATTTACTCCATTTGGAGAGGTTGAATTAGGATTGACTTTTGAAAAGATCAATGATTCACAAGGATATTTTACTTTCGTAGTTCGTGATACCGGAATAGGAATTAATGAGATGGAAAGTAAGAAACTTTTCAAAGCATTTTCTCAAGCAGATACTTCAACTACCAGAAGATATGGTGGAACCGGTTTAGGTCTGGTAATCTCCAATTCACTGGCCAATCAAATGGGAAGCACCATCCAATTTGAAAGTGAAGAAGGGGTTGGAACAGTTTTCCAATTTACAATTGATACTGAATTTGAAACGGAGGAAACATTCCATAAAGATCGAATCGAAAACTTGAACAGAGTTCTCATTGTTGATGATAACCAAAATAATAGAATTATTTTAAAACATGCTCTGGAATATTGGGGAATTGAATGTCTTGAAGCCGATAGTGGTATGGAAGCAATTAAAATAATCGAACAGGAAAAACCATTCGATGCTTTTATCATTGATTATCACATGCCTTTTTTAAATGGTGTAGACACAATCAAATTGATACATAAAAATGGAAATTTTAAACCCGATCAACAGTCGATTATCTTACTCCTTAGTTCTTCCGATGAGCAAATCAATCAAGAAGGTGTGCAAGATTTGAACGTTAGGTTTACTTTAACAAAACCGGTTAAACCTAATGAGTTGTTTTTTTATTTAAAAAATTTAAAAACACAATTTAAAATCCAGGATACTCCTGACAAAATCGATGAATATACCCCTTTAGATGAAACAGAATCTAAGAAATTAACTATTTTAGTTGCGGAAGACATTAAGATGAACTACATCTTAATCAACAATTTATTAAAAAAATTGTACCCAAATGCAACTATTTTGGAAGCTTCAAATGGGAAAGAGGCTATTGAAGTCGTACAGTTAAAAAATCCGGATATCATCCTGATGGATGTTCAAATGCCTACTATGGATGGAATTGAAGCAACCAGACAAATAAAGAATTTAGATAATGGTAAGTATTCAAAAATTCCGATCGTTGCTTTAACAGCAGGTGTTTCAAAAAAAGAGAGGGACGAGTGTTTTCAAGCCGGAATGTCTGATTTTATAGCTAAACCTATCGATAGATCTCTCCTTGAAAAAGTTTTCCAAAATATTGTCGATCATGAGCTGGATAGTTTAAAATTATACTGAATACAAAACTGGAAAATTAAGCATTACAAATAAATAAATGATCTACTATATGAATTCAATATGAATCAAATTAATCAAAAATAGTGTGAAAATATATAACGGTTCAATTCAATGAAAAAAAATATTATTGACCAACAATTGTCAATTTTAAAATCCCTGGTGGATTCTATTCCGGATATCATCTTATACAAGGATGTTGATGGAGTTTATATTGGCTGTAATGCTCGATTTGCAAAACTTATGGGGCGATCTAAAGAAGAGATCATTGGAAAAACGGATCATGAATTATTGGGGCAAAAAGAAGCTGACTTGTACTCTTCTAATGATTTGAATGTTTTAAAATCTAAGGAAAGTGTTCAATTTGTTGAATGGATTACTTATCCTGATGGTAGTAGAGCTCTTATTGATACTCGTAAAACTCCTTTCTTTGATGAAAATGGAGAAATTATTGGGATTATCGGTATTGGTAGAGATATTACTGAATGGGATATAGCACAAAGAAAACTACAATTACAATCTGATTTACAGAATATTATCATGAAGATTGCAACGAAGTACATCAATGTTCCTGTTTCAGAAATTGAAAACACAATCAATACTTCATTGGGTGAATTAGCCTCTTTTGTAGATGCAGATCGTTGTTATATCTTTGAATATTGTTGGGATAAAAATTTTTGCGTTAATACACACGAATGGAATGGAAATTCAATTGATCCTCAAATAGATAAACTTCAAGAAGTTCCCCTAACTTTAATTTCAGATTGGGTTGAGGCTCATCAAAAAGGAGAATATATTCTCATTGAAGATAGTACAACTTTAGATTCTAATAGTAAACTCAGAAAATTCCTTGATGAACAAGATATCAAAAGTCTTATTACCATTCCCATGATGAATAACCAATCGTGCATTGGTTTTATCGGGTTTGATTTTGTTAGAAAATTTTATAAATTTAACAACCGAGAAGAACTTCTGTTAACACTATTTGCTCAAATTCTTGTAAATATTAAATTACGTATTCAGCTTGAGAATAATTTGATCATTGAAAAACAAAAAGCTGAAACCGCTAACTTAGCCAAGTCTGAATTCTTAGCCAATATGAGCCATGAGATTCGAACACCAATTAATGCAATTTTAGGATTTAGTGAAGCACTTCAATTAAAATTACAAAATTCTGAAGAAAGAAATATGGTTGAATATATCTTAAATAGCGGAAACTTGCTTATGGGATTATTAAATGATATTTTAGATCTTTCAAAAATTGAATCGGGACAATTGGAAATGGTCGCAAAACCTGTTGACTTAAAAACTATTTTTAACGAAACTATTGAATTATTTGGTGGCTCAACAAAAGATAAAAGTATTCCAATAACCATCCATACTCCTAATGATTTTCCAAAAGAGATCTTTATAGATGAAATTAGAATTAAACAGGTCATTTTTAATCTTATTGGC